>UMIC01011229.1_pt1 | contig 23634 bp, 26 predicted proteins | sample 1965681 | NCBI WGS metagenome assembly UMIC01 (sample SAMEA4836114, study PRJEB28245) | human gut metagenome | biome: gut microbiome; material: fecal sample | place: Denmark | collected 2008
CCTGTCCATGCCTTCGTAGGAATCAGTGGCAGATCGCACCGGTTGCAGATCTTCGGATCCTCTTCCTTGCGGCCGTATGTATGCGCGGGTTCGACTCCCGCCGAAGGCACCAACCAATCCGAAGCAAAGGAGCAACAATGAAAGACGTACTTCAAGAGATTGCTCACCAGCTCAAACGCATCGCGGACCAAGGCGAGCAAACCACCATGCAGCTCAACCGCGAAGACGCCCTCGCCGCATGGGGACTCCGCATCTACCAAGCCGATTACCTGCGCGCACTCCAACAACTCGGCATCGACATCACGGATTAAATGCGCAGACAACACAAGCCAGACCCAAGAAAAACCAACGGCTGGAAACGCGCACAACTCCGAGCAAGAGTCCTCGCAGCATACGATGTGTGCGCCATCTGCGGCAAACCAGTCGACAAGACACTGAAGACACCACACCCAATGAGCGCCGAAGTCGACGAAATCATCCCAGTCAGCCGAGGCGGCGACCCACTCGCATGGAACAACGTCCAACTCACACACCGATGCTGCAATCAACACAAAAGCAACCATTCAAACGAATGGGCGAAACGCGAAGCCGCGGGCAAACCAACCATCAAACAAAGCTCAATGCCATTCAAAACCATCGGCATCTGACCGGACACCCACGGCAGGTGACCCTACCGCCCCGGTGCTGCCTGCCCCGCCGCATAGGGCTGATTTCTCCCCGAGATTTCAAAACGTGACGATAGGGAAAACGTGACGGAGGTATGACGTTATGAAATGTCTTGAATGCGGCAGGGAATTCCGTCCATCCGGCCGCGGCAAGCCAAGCAAGTACTGTTCAGGCGCATGCAAGGCAAAAGCCTATCGACGCAGGAAGAAGAACGGCGAGGTCGTTGCCGTCCCGAAACCGAAGCAGGCGAAAGAGAATGATCCGGCAAGGATCCCGGAGCTTGACCGACGCAGCTTCGAACGGATGATGGACGATTCCTTCGAGGACGTGCTCCGGCACAACCGCGACCGCCTGCGCGCGGCATTGGACGACATCTCGACTCCAGCAAACGCCTTGCCGGCCATCAGCAGACAGCTGATCGCGGTCAGCGAACGGTTGGAGAACATGCAGGGCGGTGGCGGACTGTTCGATGACGATGATGTGACGGAGGTTTCGGAGGATGTCGGAGCGTCGATTGTCTGAACTCGCCCAACGGCTCGTGAAGCCGGAAGGCATCACGTCGAGCGATTTCGCGATGATTGACAAGGCCGCGTGCAAGGCCGGCATACACTTCGACCTGTGGCAGAAGGGCTTCCTCTACCTTCTATTCGGTAAACGCGCGGATGGCAAGTACGCATGCGGCTCCGGTGGCGCGGTATTATCCAGCTGCCGCCAGATCGGCAAGACGTTCACCGTCGGCAACGCGATTTTCATTCTGTGCGCCGGACGGGCGAACACGCTGGTGATCTGGACGGCGCATCATACGCGTACCTCGGACGAGACGTTCGCTGACATGTGCGATATGACGCATAATCCGAAGCTCGCCAGATATGTGGAGAACGTTCGCCGTGCGAACGGCCAGCAGGAGATTCGATTCACGAATGGCAGCCGCATCATGTTCGGCGCCCGTGAGAACGGCTTCGGCCGCGGCCTGCACTCCGCTGACATCGAAGTGTTCGATGAGGCGCAGATCCTCACCGTGAAGGCTTTGGACAATCTGATTCCGATCGTGAACACGAGTCCGAATCCTCTGGTCGTATTCATGGGCAATCCGCCGAAGCCGGGCGACCAGTCCGAGGCGTTCGGCGAGAAACGCGATCTTGCGCTCGGCGGCGACGCCGAGGGCATGCTGTACGTCGAACTGGCGGCCGACCGTGATGCGGATTCCGACGACCGTGAGGCGTGGGCGAAAGCCAATCCAAGCTATCCGAAGCGCACCAGCGAACAGGCGATCATGCGAATGCGCAACCTGCTCGCCGAAGATTCGTTCAGACGCGAGGCCTTGGGCATCTGGGACGAGCATGTGGCGGTTCGCGCTATTGATCCGAAACTGTGGAAGCAGTCCGAGACCATGCAGGTGCCGGATGGAGGCATTCCGAGTTTCGCCTTGGACATGCCGCCGGACCGCAGCACGCTGGTCATCGGCAATGCCTTGAAGCTGCACGACGGCACGGCCTTGATCCAGATGGCCGCCATCGAGGACGCGCACCGCAACGGCACCCAATGGGCGGTCGAATGGCTGCGTGAACGTTGGCCGGAGACCGCCGCCGTCGTGATCGACGCGCAGTCGCCGGCCATGAGCCTGCTGTCCGAACTGCAGAAGGCTCATGTCCGAGTGACCATCACCTCGATGGCCGAGATGGGACGCGCCTACGGACGATTCCAGGACATGCTCAACGACGGACAGCTGAAACACCTGCCGGACGACGCGCAGCCGCAATTGGCCGCCGCCGTGCGAGGCGCGATCACTCGCAACCTTGGCGCCTCGGGCGCGTTGGCGTGGAACAAGCTCGGAGCCGACGTGGACATCAGCCCATTGGTGGCCTGCACGCTGGCCCTGTACGGTGCGTTCACATCGAAACGTGTTCCAGGACGCAAACAGAGAGTTGGATGATATTTATGGTTGAATTCTCCGCATTGGGGCCGATCTCCGGCATTCCCGACAGCGACATGGACACCGTGCAGCGCCTGTACCGGGTATGGATCAGGAAATACGAGCGCAACGCGTTGAGGACGGAATATTACAACGCCCACGAACGTGTGAAGAACCTCGGCATCGCGGTGCCGGACAAGCTCGCCAGCCGGTTTCACGCATGCGTGGGCTGGCCGGCGAAGGCGGTGAAGACTCTCGCCGACCTGTCCGTCTTCGACGGATTCCACCTACCGGACGGCGAGGATACGCACGGTGTCGAGCAGATCATGGACGCCAACCGCTTCGACCTGATCGTCCCAGAGACCATCATCAACGCCTACACGCACTCATGCGCGTTCCTCACCGTCTTCCAAGACCCGGACGACGGCCGCCGCGTCCGTGTGATACCACGGCCGGCCACATGGTCAGCGGCCATCTGGGACTACATGCGCAACCGCATCAAAGCCGCGTTGACCATCACCGACATCGATGAATACGGCGACGTGACCGACATGAACATATGGCTCCCTAACATGGTCTACCGCTGTTTCAGGAACCACGGCGCATGGAAGGCCGTCGCATGCCCGAACGACTGGCCATATCCAACAGTGGTGCCGGTCTGCTACGACCCGCAGGCCGAACGCCCGTTCGGACGATCACGCATCACCAGACCACTCATGGCACTGACCGACGCGGCCATAAGAACCATGCTCCGCATGGAGGTTGGAGCCGAGTTCTACTCGGCTCCAAGCCTCTGGTTCCTCGGCCTCGACCCAGAAGCGTTCCAGGACAAATGGAGCTCGCTGGTCAGCAGCATCAACTCGGTCAGCCGCGACCAGAACGACGAGATACCAACACTCCAGCAAGTGCGGCAGATGACCATGCAGCCGCACTCCGACATGCTGCGCACCATCGCGCTGATGGTATCCAGCGAGACCAGCATCCCGGTCAACGATCTGGGCATCACCATGGACAATCCAGCCAGCGCCGAGGCGATGATGGCCGCCGAACGCAAGCTCTCGCGCGAAGCCGACCGCCAAAACCACCTGTTCTCGTATGCTCTCGAGGAAACCATACGCATGGTCGTATGCCTCCAGGAACACATACCGCCGTCCGACATGCCAGACACGCTGACCGGGATACGCTGCCAATGGCAGCCGACAAAGGAAATCAGCATCGGAGCCCGAGCCGACGCGTTCAGCAAGATCGCCGGAGTGTCCGAAGCGTTCGCCCGGTCCGAGACCGGCTGGCGGTACGCGGGCTTCGACCACGACGACATCGCGGACATCATGGACACGATCCGCTCGCAGGACGCGCGCGGCATCCTGGACAGGCTCGTCGGCGATGCCGGCAAAGCCCAGAAGCAGGACTCCGAAACGCAGCAGGCCGATGCCACGGAAACCAGGAACGCCGGCGAGCCTGCGGATGTGGGGGGGCTAACGACATGAAAGCCAAGTTCGATGCGCTGGGCGTCGCGGTCCGCGCCGGAGTCGACCCGGCCAACGCGGCCTCGCTCATCGGTTTGGATGGCGTCAGATTCACCGGACTCCAGCCCGTCTCCCTCAAGAACCCAGACGGCGAATGAAACACATGATCGGAGGCCACGATGTCCGGTGACGCGAACCGCACGCCCGACCGCAGCCAGATCGACAGCCTGTCCCAGGCCCAAGCGCGCTCGACGGCGTTGGCGAAGCGCGAGCTTGGCAACGTCTGGGCGGAAATAGCCGATTGGGAGCCAGCCAGACAACGTGACGCGCTGCTCGAACTGGTGCCGGCGATCATCGACAAATACGCCGACACATCCAGCGTCGCGGCCGCCGAATGGTATCAGCGCGTGCGCGACAAGTGGATCTCCGACGATTTCAAAGCACACACGCCGGTAAAGGCGAACGATGACATCAGCAAGCTGATCCGCGCGAACGCCGGCGTCCTGTTCGGCGACGACGCGGACCCGGGGCGGATGCTCCGCTTCCTCAACGCCGTCGTGGACAAGGGCGTGAAGCAGGGAGGACGCGACACTATCCGCTACAACGCGAAACGCGATCCGAAGAAACCACGCTACGCGCGAGTCCCGTCCGGCGCGAAGACGTGCGCGTTCTGCGCCATGCTCGCGTCCCGCGGCTGGGTGTACGAATCAGCCGAAACCGCCGGCGCGATGAACAAATACCATTCCGACTGCGACTGCGAGATCGTACCCAGCTGGGACAAGGACAAGCCGAACATCGAAGGCTACGACCCAGAAAAGCTCTATGAGGACTATGAGAAGGCTTACAAGGCCGCAGGCGACAATCCCACAATGGAAGACGTTCTCGCGGCAATGCGGAGCCAGCCGGGGAAGTACACGGATGGCAGGCTGGTGCCCGTGAAGGTTCCGAAGGATTGGAAGCAGCCGCACGCCCAGAACGAGGATCGTCTGCTTTCGATGAAGGGATTGGCGGATGCCACCGACGCGGAATGGTATCGGCGTCAGGAACGGGCCGGGGTCCCGCATTCGGTGGATACGCTTTACCCGCAGGAGATCGTGTTCCTCGAACGTTTCCAGAATCTCGGCAACCATGTCGAATGGATACCAAGAGACAAGGAAAACGCAACGGCGACAAACGACTTCCGTTGGATTGAAACGAACGAATTGTGCGAATTGAAATCCATGGCGAAAGCAGATTTCGGCAAGATCGCAGACCGCATCACCAAGGCCGTTCGAAGCGCCAAGGAGAATCACGATGTCGTCAAGGACTGTTTCGTCATAGACCTCGGCCAGACGAAGCGTAAGGACAAACTCGTGCACCAATTGGAGAAATACAACGACCGCGAATGGAAAATCCGCAGGCTTTTCATCTTCGACGGTGAAGGGTTCTCGGAAATCGAATTGAAATAAAACAACCGGGAGCACCCCTCCGCTCATTGCGTGTTATTTCAACGCCGCAGAGGACCCCCGGTCTTTCCACATTCTATCACGCTTTTGGTGGGTTGGCCCAGCGGCGACGGCAGGAGCCTGTAAATCTCCGACACCGACACATCGCGGGTTCGAGTCCCGCACCCACCACTCACAGCCCCGGAACGAGGCTTTTTCAATGCCCTGGAACAGGGCGGAAGGAACAGAAGCAATGACCGACGCAGCCACCATCGACAACGCCCAACAGCCGCAGGGGGAGGGTTCGGAGGACGCCCAGTCCACCGAACCGCAGAAGTCTGTGGATTGGAAGGCGAAGTACGAGAACGCCATCAAGCACTCCCGCGAATGGGAGTCCCGCGCGAAGGCCAACAAGGACGCCGCCGACGAACTCGACAGGCTCAAGGAAAGCCAATTGTCCGAAACGGAGAAGCTGACCCGCAGAGCCGAACGAGCCGAGAGGGAACTGTCCGCATTGAAGACAGCCAATCAGGTCAACGCCTGGAAGAACGCGGCGGCCGAACAGTACGAAGTGCCCGCGTCGCTGCTGTTCGGCGCGACCGAGGACGAGATCAACGCGAACGCGAAGGCTCTCTCCGAATGGAAGAACCCGGAACGTTCCGGCGCTTCCGCGCTCGGCGACCCGTCAGGCCTGCCCCAGAAACCACCGAAAAGCGCCGACGACTGGATACGTTCGATCGCCCGGCACAACAAATAAACACTAACGGAAGGAGAAGCCCATGGCTTCCATCGTCAATCAGATGATTGGCTCCACCGACCTCGGCGGCGGCCTCATCCCCACCGAATACTCCAATCAGATCATCCAGGACATCCCGAAGCAGAGCGTCATGCTCTCTCGCGCACGCCAGATCACGATGAGCACCCGCACCCGCACCCAGCCGGTGCTGGACAGCAAGCCCATCGCCTATTGGGTCGGCGGCGACACCGGTTTGAAGCAGACCACGAAGATGAGCTGGAGCGGCCTGAACATCACCGCGGAGGAACTCGCCGCGATCGTGCCGATCCCGGAAGCCGTCATCAACGACGCCGGCATCCCCATCTGGAACGAGGTCATGCCGCGATTGACCGCCGCGATCGGCTACAAGCTCGACCAGGCATGCCTGTTCGGCACCGACAAGCCGTCGAGCTTTCCCGACGGCATCGTCCCGCAGGCCATTGCCGCCGGAAACAAACTCACCCAGGGCACGGACCTAGCGGCCGACGTGGCGACCATGGGCCAGAAGCTCGCCGAACAGGGGTTCGCGATGAACGGTTTCGCAAGCCAGCCTGGACTGAACTGGCAGCTCATCGGCCTGCGCGACAACAACGGCGCGCCAATCTACGTACCATCCCTCGCATCCGGCGCCCCGTCCACCCTGTACGGTTACGGCCTCAACGAAGTGGACAATGGCGCGTGGGATATGACCAAGGCCGTGCTGCTCGGCGCTGACTGGTCTAACTTCGTCATCGGCGTCCGTCAGGACATCACTTTCAAGATGCTCGACCAGGCGCCCATCACCGACGATAATGGCAAGGTCATCCTCAACCTCGCCCAGCAGGATTGCGTCGCCATGCGCGTCGTGTTCCGTGCCGGCTTCCAGATCGCCAATCCGATCAACGACGTGCAGCCGAACAAGTCGAAGCGTTTCCCGGCGTTCGTCATCCAACCGAAGTCCGTCGCCGCCTCCCAGTCGCAACAGACGGTGGAGGACCCACCGGCGTCCGTCATCCAACCGAAGTCCGTCGCCGACTGATGATGTCCGGCGACGACATGATCGCGTTCGCCACCGTCGACGATCTGGTCGCACGTTGGCGCGTCCTGTCCGATTCGGAGGAACGTCAGGCTGAAGTCCTGCTGGATGATGCGAGCGACCTGATCCGCACCGAATGCCCGAGATACGCGGCAGCGAATCCGATGACGTTGAAGCGCATCGCATGCGCGATCGTGAAAAGGGCCATGCTGACTGGTGACGATGCGGCTGGAATCAGCCAGTCCACCCAGACGGCAGGGCCTTTCTCGGAATCGCTCACGTATTCGAATCCGGCCGGCGACCTGTATTTGACGAGCGCTGAGAAGCGGTCTTTGGGATACGGCCGCCAGCGGGCGTTTTCCATCAGCTTGGATGGTGGTGCGGATGCTTGACGGTGAACAGGTTGTCGTGCTCCGTCCCTCCAAGACGGATGGTGGCGGGAAATACAATGCGCAGACCGTGAAATGGTCGGATGAACCGGTGTCCGGCGTGTTGCTGGGCGCGGCCACTCCGGCCGACGTGCAGGACAGCACGCTGCCGAACGCTTTGAGCGTCGACCTGACGGCCTATTTCCCACGAGGATATGACAAGCCACTTCGCGGCTGTCGTATCCGCGCGCGTGATCGTGTCTGGCAGGTCGTCGGCGATCCGATCCCCTTCGATGGCGGCATCAAGCCGACGAAATGGAATCTCGCGGTGAACCTGCATCGGACGGACGGAAGGTGAACTATGACGTGTTTCAAAGTCTCGAAAGAGTGGATGGAGAAGAACGTCCTCACGAATCCGGCCGTCACCGTGGCCTTGGATGCGAAGGCCCGACGCATCGCTCCCATCGTGCAGCGCATCGCCTTGAAGGAAGGCGACCGTGAATACGCGGAATCGGTGCGAATCCATTCAGGTCGCCGTCCGGGCGTGAAGTCCCCGACGCATATCGCGCGACCATACGCGCGGGTCATCATCGGCGACGAGCATGCCACGGAGAAGGAGTACGGTTCCAAGCATTATCCGAAGAAGGGTTTCCTTCGTCGGGCGGTCGCGGAAGCGGGCTGATGGCTTATGGCTTTGACTCTGAAAGGCTCATGGCCGGCGCCACTGCCCATCGTCATCCGATGGCTCGCAGACCACGATATGAAGGTTTTGACCGAGGTGCCGGAGAATCTGTCCGATTCTCTGCCGGTCGTGGTTGTGAGCCTCGCGCCGGGCGGAAGCCTCGACGTCGGCACCTACACGTCTGCTCCCAGCTTGGATGTGGACGTGTTCGCCGCCGACCATGATTCACTGGACGACCTCACGTGCAGGCTGACCGCCGCCCTGTCGACTTTGCAGGGCGCGGGAAACCAGTACGGGTACGTCGATTCCTCCACGCTCACGTCTTTTTCGGAAATCGCCGACGATGATCCGACCGTGCTCCGATGCACGGCCACCGTCACGCTTTCCCTCAGACCACAAAACATCAATATTTAAGGAGCATTAATGGCTGCAACAGATGTGGTCAGCATTCTCGACGACAACAACGGCAACGTCCGAAAGTGGGGTACCCAGCTGCTCGCATTGGCGGACTACTCCACCGCCATGCCGTCGGAATTCTTCGACAAGACCACGAACAAACCGAACGCCCTACCGGACGGTTTCAAGATTCTCGGATACATTTCAACCGATGGCATGAAGATCAGTCGAAGCATCGACTCCTCCGACGTGTCCGCCGTACAGGATCTGGAACCGGTTCGCTCCGACATCACCAGCAAGACCCGCACCCTGCAGGTCACGTTCCTGGAAATGAACGCGTGGGTGAAGGCCGTCGCCCATGGCGTCCCGGTCGCACAGTGGCCAGCCGACAAGAACAACGGCTTCGAATATTCCGATGGCGCGATCAGCGACTTTCCCTACTATCGTCTGCTCGTCCTCATGCAGGACGGCACCGGTGTCGGCGCGCATTACCGTGTCGAGGCGGGCTACAAGGCCAAGGTCACGAACCAGGGCGATCTGACCCATTCGCGCAGCGACGCGGAAGGCGAGGAGACCACGTTCACGTTCTATCGTGACCCGGCCGTAAACAAGAGCTACTACGAGGGCGAGAAGGTCTCGACCGAAGTCTGACAGCCGCTCTTTTTCTGATTCTTCCCCACGACGGCTTTTGTCCCTTTCACCGTCGTGGGGATTTTCTTCTCCATTGTTTGCCGCATGAAAGGGCCGTTTTTATGAAAGGATTGAAATGGGAGCAAAATACAACCTTCAGGCAGTGAAGGCGAAGTACCTCGAATCGCATCCGACGATTCCGGAATGGATCGAATTCACTTTGGATGACGGCAAGGATGCCACCGTATTCAAAATCCATTCGCCAATCTTCCAGACGAACGAGGAGAAGCGCGCTTTCGTAAGGGCTCAGAAGGCCGATGACGAATTCGAACTGGCGAAAGCACTGCTTGGCGACCAGTGGGAGCGTTACGAGCAAGAGGGCGGTCAAGTGAGCCTGCTGCTCCTGCTGCTCAACGAGGTCGGTTCCGATCTGACCGAAACGGACGCCGAGGGAAACCCTACACGGCAGTAGACCTGCTGACGGCGAACGGGCATGCGGAGGAACTGGAGGCCGCCTTGTGCGCGGTCTACAGTCCACGCGACCCGATCGCCGAATACTGGCAGGGACGGTTGGGCCTTCGCGCATTGCATGCCCTCATCGTGAATATGCCGCCAGACAACGTGTTTTACCGGGCGGTGTCCGGCGATGGTTGGACGGAAGGCGAATGGCTCACGCATGACGTTGGTGAAATGCTCCGCGAACTGCAATTGACGATAGTCAATACGAATCCGCTGGTGGAACGCAAGATCACCGAAGAGGATATCCGGCCACGCATCCTGCCGCCCACGCGACGGCGGGACGAATCCGTGACGGAAGACCCTGACAGGGAATTGCGGATGCGCGAGCGGAAGGAACTCATGGCCTTGGCTTTGGGCCGGTGAGATTAGGAAGGTGAATGGTCATGGCCGGTACAGCCGCATGGATTGACGTGCTGCCGAATCTGAGCGCTTTCGGAACGAAACTGAATTCCGGTGTGACGGCCGCAGCGGCTTCGGCCGGCCGGAACGCCGGCAGGAAGTTCGCAGACTCGATGAACACTACGGCCGGCACGAACGTGCTGGCGGAGCAGGTCAAGAACCTCGAAGGCGCCGAAAAGCGCGCGCAGAAGGCCGTGACCACCGCCACCGCGCAGATCGTGAAGGCGCGTGACGAGCAGAAGAGCGCCACGTTGCGCGTGCAGGCCGCCGAAACGAAGCTCAACGAGACCGTCGCGAAATACGGTGCAGCATCCTCCCAGGCGATCAGCGCGCAGGCACGATTGAATGACGCGCGGAGCAAGGCCCGTCAGAAGGACGAGGCGTACAAGAACGCCGAAGAGCAGATCCGCGCCGCGCAAAACGGTTTGAAGGAAACGCAGACGCAGCTGGCGGCCGCGCAGCAGAAAGCGAGCACCGCGACCGGCGGTTTCCGCAATGCCTTGCAGAAGTGGAAGCAGGCCGCCGATTTGGCGAAGTCCTCCACGAGCGGCCTGTCTGAAGCGCAATCGCGGTTCAGTGAGACCAGCCGTCGTATGACCGCGAGGTTCAGCGCGATGGCCGGCGCAGTCGGCGGCTTCACGTCCAGTGTCGTCGGCAAGGCGGTTTCCACTTTCGCGTCGCTTGGCTCTTCGATGGTCGACGCTTCGGATTCGGCGCAGAAGTTCGCCAGCACCATGAGCTTCGCGGGCGTGAGCGACAATACCATCAAGAAGCTGACCGCAAGCACGCAGGACTACGCCGATAAAACGGTCTTCAACCTTTCCGACATCCGCAACACCACGGCCCAGCTTGCGTCGAACGGCGTGAAGAACTACAGCAAGCTCGCCGAGGCCGCGGGCAACCTGACCGCAGTGGCGGGCGGCGGAGCCGAAGCATACAAGTCCGTCGCGATGGTAATGACGCAGACCGCCGGCGCCGGCAAGCTGACCACCGAGAACTGGAACCAGCTGTCCGACGCGATTCCTGGCGCGTCAGGCAAACTGCAGGACGCCATGAAGAAGGCCGGCGCGTACACGGGCAATTTCCGTGATGCGATGGCCGGTGGCGAAATCACTGCCGAGGAATTCAACAAGGCGATTCTTCAGCTTGGCATGACCGACGTGGCCAAGCAGGCCGCCGAATCCACCACCACGTTCGAAGGCGCGATGGGCAATTGGGAGGCGGCTGTCCAGAAACTCGGCATGACCGCGCTCGACAAGGTCAAACCGCAGCTGACCGGCGCTTTGAACGCGATGACCGACCGTATCGGCCAGTTCACCGACTGGTTCAGCGGCGCGTGGGATGGTTTGGCAGCGTTCCTGTCGACCGGCAAGGTCAACAAGGCGTTCGCCGAGGCGTTCAAAATCGACAAAAGCTCCTATACGGGCATCGAGGACGCCTACCAGCGTATCAAGTGGGGGTACGCCGGACTGGTGAATTTCGTCAAGACCGGCGAATTCACCTACGAGTTCAACCGCGCTTTCGAGAATGTCGACCGTGACACGCTCATCAGCTTCAAGCAGAATCTGCTTGATTTGCGTGATGCGGCGAAGCAGGTCGTCGAGAACCTGCCGGGACTCAGTGCCTTCTTCGACGTTCCGTCGAAGGGCGACCATTCGAACTTGAACAAGGCCATCAAGGCGCTCAATGTCGCCTTGGAGGGCTTGAAGCCGATCATCCAGCTCATCGCCGACATCGAGAAGATGTGGAACAGTCTGAGCGCGGAACAGCAGGGAGCCATCTTTGACACGGCTATTTACCTGTGGCTCGGCAGCAAGGGCTTGAAGATCTTGAAGAACGTGTACGGCACTGGCAAGGACATCGCCACCGCGTTCAAGACCGGCGGCAAGGCGTTGAAGACGTTCGGCACCGTGCTGAAGGACCTCAAAGTCCCGAAGACGGTATCCTCCTTCATCGACAAGGTCGGCAAGACCGGCAGCAAGCTGCTGGGCAGCGCGGGCGGAACCCTCGCATTGGGTGGCAGCATGCTGGCCGGAGCTGCCAACAATCTGCAGAAGGGCACTCCGAAGACGCTTTGGAAGGCCATGCAGGGCGTCCAAGGCAAGGACACGAGTGACAAGGCATACGAGCAGTACCAGAAGCAGTACCAGCAGACGCAGGAGAATTCCTCCTTCCTTGGCGTCAAGAATTCAACTTGGCTGCATAATCTCAATCCGCTGAACTGGCCGAGCATGGCCAGTAACGCCATTTCGAGTGTCGGCGGAATGCAACAGTCCGGCGTGGATCAGGTCCAGCAGGCGTGGTCTGGATGCGTCGATTGGATCAGCGCGAAATGGCAGGGCCTGACCGACTGGTTCAGTGGATTGCCCGCGACTATCGGCAGCTTCTTCAGTGGTCTTCCATCGACGGTAGGTGGATGGTTCGACTCGGCCGGGCAATGGGTCGAATCCGGCTGGCAGGGTGTCTGCGACTGGTTCGGCGGCATTCCAAACGTGATCGGCGCATGGTTCTCCGGCATTCCTTCCGCGATCGGCGGATGGTTCTCGTCGGCCGGCAGTTTGGCGCAATCCGTCTGGAATGGCATCATCGCATGGTTCGGTGGTGTTCCGTGGCGCATAACCGGCTGGTTCTCCGGCATTCCGGGAACATTCTCCGGTATTTTCCAATCCGCGAAGAACGGCATAACCGGCATTTTCGGCAGTGTCGGCGGCTGGTTCAACCAGAACGTCAAAACGCCGATCAGCAATGCCGTGAACGCAATCGGCAACACTTTCAGCACCACGAAGGACTGGATCCGGTCAAGCTGGAATCAGGTCAAGGACGCCGCCAAATCGCCTGTGAGCTTCATCGTCAACACCGTTTATACCAATGGTATAAAGAAGATATGGAATTCCGTCGCGGGAGCCGTCGGATTGAACCTGAAGCTTCCGGACGTGAAATTCGCCGAGGGTGGCATCAATCCTGGCTACGCGCCAGGCGTTGATTCCATTCCGGCGATGACATCGCCCGGCGAGGCGTGGATGGTCCCAGAATGGACGCGTGCTGTAGGTGCGGCCAACATTTATCGCTGGAATCGTATCGCACGCCGTCAGGGTGTCGCGGCCGTCCGTGAGGACATGATGATGGGTGGGCTCAGGTTCGCCGGCGGCGGCATCGTCGGCAAGGTCGGCTCTGCGGTGTCCGGTGCGAAGAAATGGCTTGAGGACCTGTCCGAGACTGCGCAGAGCTTCGTGAAAAATCCGGGCGACTGGGTTGCGTCGAAGATCCTCTCGCCGGTCAAATCGCAGGTTGCCGGCATCGACGGTGGCCAGTTCGGCATGATGGTCGGACAATTACCGGTCAAGGCCGCATCCGCTCTGGTCGACAAGGCGAAGAGCTTCGCACCATCTCTGACCGACAAGTGGAAAAGCAAGAGCGAGAGCGGCCAATACCATGGGGCCGTGGGCGGAGGCGTCGAACAGTGGCGCAGTCTCGTCATCCGCGTTTTGAAGGAGCTTGGACAGGCTGAGAGCTGGGCGGATACCGTCCTTCGGCGCATGAATCAGGAGTCCGGCGGCAATCCGAACGCGATCAACAATTGGGATTCGAATGCTAAGGCCGGCCATCCGTCGCAGGGCCTGATGCAGACGATCCCAGGTACTTTCAACGCCTACGCGGGACCGTACCGCAGCTTGGGTATCACGAATCCACTCGCCAACATCTATGCTGGCGTGAACTACGCATTGCACCGTTATGGCAGCCTGTCGGCCCTAAACAGGGCCGGCGGCTACGCTTTCGGCGGCATCGTCGGGGATCGGCCGACCTTGTACGACCGTGGCGGCATCCTACCCCCCGGACGGCATCTCGTCGCCAATGAGACTAAGCAGCCTGAGCTCGTGCTGACGCGGGAGCAGGTCCTCAAGGTCTTCGGCGGCGAAGTCAGAGACAAGGGCGATCGGACCGTGAATCTCAACGTCAATATTCCGGAGCGTTCCGACCCGTGGGCGGATGCATCGATTCTCGTGCGAACCGCAAGGCACCAATTGCGATAAGGAGGCCGTCATGGCTTATTTTGCTGAATTGTCGGCCTCCGGCTTGGATCCGGTACGCTTCGAGGGCTCGGGTGATCTTGATTGCCTGTGCGTTGCGAAGGGTGGCATCGAGGGTTGGTGGTCGACTCCCGCCGCGAAGGTTAATGTGACGGCTCGCGGCCAAGGTGACGGTGGACACGACGTGGATGAGGATGACATCTCGTATGCGTCGCGTACCGTTACCCTGCACTGGAATGCCAATGCCTCCAGTCGTGACGCGCTCATCGCTTTGATCGACAGTGTCCGCAAGCTCGTGCGTCGTCAGGTCACGATGCGTGTGGTCGACAGCGCCGAGGACACCTACTGCAGAGGTGGATACCTCACACTGACCCAACAGCCGGGTTACAGGTCCGGCAGCATTGCCGATTCGACCATCACGCTCGTTTTCGAGCGTCCCGAGCGCCTGTCCACGCTGGCGCACTCCGGCGAGGCCCGCGCGTCGGTGGTGCAGGCCGGAGGTCTGAGCTACGGCACCGGCAATGCCGGCCTTGCGTACCCGCTGTCGTATGGCGTGGTCTCCGATGGTGCGACGGTCATGCGTCTGCCGAACCAGGGCACTTCCCGCGCATATCCGACCTACGCGCTTAACGGTGAGTGGCCGAATGGCTGCACTCTTCGTCTGGCATGTGATGGGCTGGGCTCGACTCTTGCCTTCAACAGCGCGATTCACGCCGGCACACCGGTGCTCCTGGACACACGCTCGCGCACGGCGACGATGGGAGGCGTGGACGTGACGGCGAAGCTTTCGCAGCGTGGCTGGATGACGATACCCGCCGGCAGCGCGCTGACCGTCAATCTCACCACGCCCGGCAGCGGCTGGGTCACATGCGAATCACGTGACACGTATATCTAAACGTTTATCTGCTTGGAGGTTCAACACTTATGACCACGGCTTTAGGCATTCGTCCCGACGCGAAATCGCAGGGCGTCAGCCCTCAGGTGCATCGGCATATCATCAGCGCCCAGTGGACCAGTGACGGCATCATTCAGGGGCTTACCGTGACCGGAGGCACAGGGCTCACCTACAGCGTGGCCGCGGGCACGGCGCTCATCCAGCCCGACGGCCAGAAGGGCGAGGCCGTGCTCGCGTACTGGCCGGGAGGCCAGACTCCCGCGGTGGCCGCCGGCAACGCCGGGCTGAGCAGATATGACATCATCTGGATGCGCGCGCACGACTTGGACAAGGGCGATGCGGACAACCAGGTCGTGCTCGGCGTCACGCAGGGCACCCCCGCCGCAGACCCCGACGTGCCGATAGACCAGGTGCCGAGCGACGTGGTGCGCCTGGCGGCCATGCTCGTGCCCGCCGGCATGACCCAGACAAAGTCGTGCAGCACGGATGGCGCGGAGCGCTACGCCATGCCCTATGGCGCGTCGAAGGGTCTGATAGCGCGCAACGTGCGCAACTACGAGGGCCCGTCGAACATCGCGGACGGCGGCAAGGATTATTTCGAGCAGGATACCGTCTTTTATTTGCCGACCGACCGATTGGTGGAGCTTAGATACACCGCCACCGCGTGCGCCTGCCGGCATGACAATCCGAAGAAGCCCACCGAGGACGCCACCCAGATGGCCTGCTGGTACGTGGGCTTCCAGATCGACGGCAAAGACGTGCAGGGCGGCGGCGGCCAGTTCCAGGTAAGCCGCGCATGGCAGCAGGTGCACCTGAACGCCCTGGTGTCATTGCAGGCCGGGTGGCATACCGTGCGCACGAGGAATCATCGCGTCACGTGGGGCGAGAACGTCTATTTCATTTGCCATTCGGATGGCAAGGAGAACTATCCCGGACGCACCTTGGAGGTGTGGGATCGCGGCGTGAACGTCGGCTAAGGAGGTGCGCATGGCTTGGCGCGCATACGTGGTGGACACGATCAGCGGGCAATTGCTGTGCCCGATCGATCTGCCGAATTTCAGCTGGTCGGTCAGCGTGGCCGACTCGTCGCTTTCCACCACGAAGTCGAAGGGCGTGGGCCAGGACGAGACGAGCGGCCTGAAGCTCCCATGGACGGCGGTGCCGGCCGATTCGCCCGGCGAACGCTCCCGGCTCCTCGCGCCCGACCGGCGCAGCATCGCATTGTGCTGGACAAGCCCCCTCGATTCGGAGGATGCCATCGGCACACCAATATTGTGCGGACTGATAGGCCAGAGGAAGGACGGCCCGCTCGATACGGATTTCAGCCTGACAAGCCTGTACGGGCTCCTCGGCGATAGATACTTGGTGCGCGAGGGAGTCTACGGAGCCGCCAATGGCAGCACCAGCACGGATGTCATCAACTTCGGCAATCTATCCCTCCGCGCCATCGCGGCCGAGGCGGGCTGGCTGTGCACCAACGCCAAGCCGGGTGGCGGACTGCCCATCGACTGGCACTACAGGGGCGAGAAGGGCTCGCACCAGCGCGAATACGATTCGTGGGATATCCAGAATCTGAAATGCTCCGACGTGTGGGACAAGATCGCCAACGTGGAAAACGGGCCGGATCTGCAATTGCGGCCGAAACTGTCCGGCGACACGATCCGCTTCGACTTCGTCGCAGGTTCGGACGCGGATCCAGACATACTGCAGGACACCGTTATCGAACTCTCCAGCAGCCCGTATGGCGGGACGTTGGAGAACATCACCATCGACCACTTGGGTGCCGTCAGCCGCGTGTACGCGTCCGGCTCGGGCACGGACAAGGCGCAATTATGCCATCTGTCCGAAGACCTGAGCCTTGTGAATGGAAGTCACGAGCCGTTCCTGCTGCGGGAGATGACCTACAGCGACACCGACGCCGCCGACGCCGGTCTGCTCCGCCAGCAGGCGGACGGCGTGCTCGCCGCGAATCGCGCGCCGCTCATGCAGATCAAGGGCGAACTCCACGCCAACGACATGAGCGCGGACGGCACTCCATTGCATCCGCTCGGCAGTTTCTGGCCCGGCGAGACGATGCGGTTGGACATTCAAGGATTCCCGAGTCTCGCGGACGGCGTGTACGAGTGCCGGCTCATGCAGATGAGCGGCGATCAGACGGACAAGGTGAATCTGATATTCGACGCCATGGATGATCCCATGGTCTGACATTTTGGAGGTGGTCATGTCCTCTCACGTGGAACTGAATCCAGACGATTCGACGCTCGGCCTGAGCCTGGGCATGAAGGCCATGCGCCTCGCCCTGACCCAGAAGACCCACAGAATCGGCACCGTGCGCATCCCCACCCAGGGTGATACGGATGTCATCATTGGCGATGGCGCGCAGGATGGCGCGAATCGCATCGACCAGGATGGCAATCAGCTGCCGCTCGTGGACACGAGCGGCATCGACAAGGCCGCCCAGGACGCGCAGCAGAAGGCGGATGCCGCGGCGGCGAAGGCCGACCAGGTGCGTTCCGACTTGCAAGCTGAAGTGGACAAGGTAAGCGCGAAAGCGGATGACCTGGGCAAGACCGGCGACCAGTTGGCCGGCCAGATCACCGACATCAAAGGCACCGTCAACGGCCAGCAGACGAAACTGACCGAGTTCGGACAGAAGCTCGAAGGAGAGATCACGCGCGGCGACACGACGGTGAAGAGCGTGACCGAGCTGAAGCAGACAGTGAACGGCCTGTCGTCCACGGTGTCGCAGACCACGAAGACCGCTTCGGCGGCTTTGAGCAAGGCCACGAGCGTCGAGCAGACCGCGAACGGGTTGAAGGCCACGATCAGCAAGGATTATCAGACCACGAAGCAGGCCGACGGCAAATACAGCACGAAGGCGGAGTTGTCGGCCACGAGCGATTCGCTGTCCTCGAAGATAACGGAGACGACGAAGACCGCGAACGGCGCGATGGACAAGGCGTCCTCGGTCGAGCAGACCGCCAGCGGCCTGTCCGTGAGGATAACCGAGGCGGCATCCGAAGCCGCATCGGCGGTGCAGACCGCCAACAGCCTCAAAAGCACCGTGGAATCCAACACGGCGAACATCACTCAGGTGGGGAAAACAGCGGACGGCCTCGTCACGCGCACCAGCAGCCTCGAACAGAATCTGAGCGGTTTCAAAAGCGAAGTGTCGCAAACCTACGCCACCAAAACTGATTTCGACAATCTTTCGATTGGCGGGACGAACCTGCTTGCGGACTCGAACCTGATAAAAACATGCATAGACCCGTCAACGGGAATGCCATCGGATGCGAACGCCTCCCAGTCCGACGACGATTGGACCGGGTACTCCTGCACCAAAACCCCAATATCCGTATCGCCGTCCACGCAATACACGCTGTCCGCCTACGACGATATGGCGGACGCCACCTTCACTGGGAGGGTAAGCCAGCTCGACTCAGACGGGAATCTGATCGGCCTGCTCGTCGATTCGATAACTTTTCCTGGCCCGGATCACGTGACTTTCACGACTGCGGCGAACGCGGCCAGCGTCCATGTCGGAATCTATTTAGCTCCGAAATGCAAGTGGAAGTTGGAGAAGGGCGGCAAGCCGACAGATTGGAGTCCCGCGCCGGAGGACTATTCCACAAAGTCATACGTCGACCAGCAGTCCAAGTCGATAGCGTTGGGTGTCGTGCAATCCTACGAGGGCGCTGATGGCAGCGGTCTCGCCACGAAATCCGACATCACCGTGGAGCATGAAAGGATCACCAGCGAGGTTTCCGGCAAGTATGCGACCAAGGATGGCGTGACGGAGGAGATCAGTTCCAAAGTCACGCAGAACAATGAGTCGCTTGATGTCAAGTTCGCCACGAAGGTCGAGAACCAGTCCACGCTGGACGCGGCGAACACCGCACAGTCGGACGCTGCCGACGCCCAGTCGCGCGTCGGCACGCTGGAGGACTGCATCAGCCTCACTTCTGCAGGCGTCCGCGCCGGCCATCAGTCGAACGGCGTGTTCGACGGTGTGAGCGCTCTGGTGAACACCGACGGCAGTTTCGACCTGCTGGACAAGGACGGCAACCTGCTCACACGCATCGACCGGCACAGTTTCCAGGTGGCCGGTGACGATGGCGTCGGCTCCGGGCATCTGATCCTGTCGCAGGACGGTCTTGACATCACCGTGCAGCCCACGGCGAACGAGAAGGTCACCTATCATATCCAGCTCGGCGCGGGCGGCATCAGCATCACCGCGCCAGACGGGGCGCATGTCGAATGCTCGGCCCGGACCGGCCTGGATCTGGAGACGGTGAAATACGGCAAACTGTCCATCGGCTCCGGCGGCTTGCAGTTCACCAACGATCAGGGCTGGGGCTTGGCGCTCTCCGCCGCGGGCTGGAGTCTGAAATGGGCGGGGAACCACACGCTCGCCACGGGCCCGACCGCTGGCGCATTGTACATCGACGGACGTCAGATCGTCACAAGATGATTTTTGGAATATGGAGGTAAGTATGGATGATGTCGTCAAGACCGATGGAGTGCTGGATTTGCGTCCGGCGAAGGACAGTCTTGTCTATCAGCTCCTGCGGCTTGGACTGTCTTTCGACCACAAGGACGCGTCCGGCGAGACGTGGACCGACTACCGTCGTGGCGTGATCGTGACTTTCACGGGTCGTGATACGGCGACCGATGTCGTTGTCGCCGACATGGATACCAAGGATTCCAGGACGGTTGCCGTGTCCGACTTGGCGGATGTCACCGAGGTGAAGACCTGGCGCAGTGATGGCGTCGAGGGTTAGGCGTCCTGTTCCCTGATTGTCTGTTTTTTGTTGTTCCCGTCGTTTCAGGCGGGTTTTCTCTTTTTCTAGGAGGTTATGTTGACTCAGATTGATTTCGGTTTCGGCCATCCAAGCGCCGATGGCGTCGCGGACTTGGGTAGCGGACTGGTGCGTGTGGTGCCGACAGGACGTTTCGGGAACGGCAGTCGAAGAGGCTCGACCCATGGGGGAGCCGATGCCGCCGTTTGATCTCTCGAACACGGAATTCTGGGCGTCGCTGCTCGTCGCCTTGGTCGGGAGCGGTGGAGTGGGCGCCATCATCGGCGCGATCTCAAGCCGCCGCAAGGACACTGCCGACATCGCCGCGAAAGCCTGCGACATCCTGACCGATTCCGTCATCAAGCCATTGCGAGAGCAGGTGGAGTCGCAGGAGGAGCAGATACAGCACTTGGAGGTCCAGCAGCGCAAGTATTTCGCGTTGGCGGAGTACACGCGCCGTCTGTTCCATTGGCTTCAGCAGTTCTGCGAGGTCGTCGATCCCGACTTTCTTGAGCGGCATCCGAAACCGCATCTGCCGGACGAGCTGCGCGGCGACATCATGCCTGAATCATTCGGCAAGGAGGGACAATGACGAGGATACGATTTCGTTTCCGCAGGCCGGACGGTCTGACTGACGGCGGCTCATCTCCACGTGGACTGGTGGTCTGCTCGCCGACGAGCCGCGTCGTCCAAAAGGACGAGAGCATCATGCTGCCGTTGCCGTTCGTGGCGCGTCTGCCGGACGACGGGAGCGATCTGCTCGTTTCGTTGCAGCCGACCGGAAGGGACTGGTGCTGGACCATACGCGAGCAGGTCGGCGGTTACACGCACGTGCGGCGAGTGATCGTGCCGGACAGCGTGCAGACGTTGGATTACGCGACGCTTGGAGAGGCGTCGTGGGCTTCGTCCGCAACGGCTGGCGGTCTCGTGCACAGCATGCGGGTGTATTCCGGCGTCATCACGTCGGGCGCGCACGTGCCCGCCGCCGAATTGAAACCGTCCGACAATGTGACGGTCGGCGACACGTGCGTGGATTCGACCGGCAGGGTGTGGATGATAACCGGTCTTGTCGATTCGGACGCGGTGTTCGGCGTGGACACCGGGGTGACGCTCGGCGGCAGGGGCGAGCGTGGCGCGAGTTTCCTCAGCGGCATGGGTAGGCCGTCCGACCTGACGCAAGGCATCGTCGGCGATACTTACATCGATTTGACGACCGGCGACGTGTATCAGCTCCGGCTCTGAATTTTCTCACATCTCATATCTCACAAAATAAAATGATTCGATTTCCAAGGAGGAATTGCGAAAATGGCATGGACTGCGACTGGCGGCAACCTGAAAGGACCGAAGGGCGATCCGGGTACGAATGGCGCGAAGGGGGATGCGGGCACGAGCCTGCACGTCGCCAACATCACCGTCTCAAGCAACAGCGACGTGGCGACGAGCGTGCTCTCGCCATCCGCGCCGATGACGGTAGGAGATCTGATCTCCGACACCAATGGGAACCTGTTCACGGTCACTTCCATCGTCAACGACACGACCGTCCACGTGTACGCCTTCAACGCCTAGGAGGTGGTTGTGAATATGGCATGGTCCAATGTCGGGAATCTCAAAGGCCCCAAGGGTGATGTGGGCGACGCCGAGGGCAGTATCCAGCAGGGCGCGATTGTCTTCGCTTACGATTCCAGTCCAGCGGCAAAAGCGATGCTCGAAAGCGAGGAATGGGTCTTGTTGGGAAATTTCACCGTCTACGTAAACAGTTCGACACATGACATCAGCTTCGATCCGTCGCCGGCTGCTACCGACTCGCGCTGTTTATGCGTGTTCGCGAAGGCGTGATTTGGAGGACCGACAGTGACGCATCTCATGATCGCAATCGTAGCGTACCTGGTATTGCTCGTGCTTATCCTCATGTTCAATCACGGCGCGCATATGCATTTTTGACCACTATTTTCAAGGCCGTCTCCCCGGAGGCGGCCTTCCTTATGCCCGAAGGAGGCAATCATGGCGGAACACGCCAACGAAAAACAAACCACCAATCTTCCCGGATTGACCGGCGAACGGGTCAAGGCCGGCGTTACCATCGTCGTCACCCTCTACGCTTTGATCAACGCCGGTCTCAGTCTGGCCGGCATCAATCCGCTGCCATTCACGGACGAGCAGGTGAGCGCTTCGGTTTTCGGCGTCATCGGCATCGCGGGCACGATCTACGGCTGGTGGAAGAACCAGAACATCACATCCGCCTCGCTCGCGGGACAGCAGCTCGTGGACGCCCTGAAGAAGGAGGGTGTGGTCAACGGCGTCAGCGCCGCGAAGAGCGCGGCCTTGAGCGCGGCGGCAGTCGTGGCCAAGACCACGCCGAAGACTGCCGCCGAATCAGCCGAATCGACGGACACGGACGACACCGTGGCAGACTCCGATCTTGTGCCGGGCGGTAATCTCTGATGACCGGCGCAGGCTTCGCACTATGGCGCGGCAGTCCGAACCACTATCAGGGGCGCAATGGCCTGCATGTCGACCACATCACCCTGCATATCATGGTCGGCCGGTTGGCCGGCACGGACTCGTGCTTCATGCGCTCCAGCTTCCAGGCCGCCTCGCACTATGGCGTCGGCGGCGACGGCAGCGTCTACCAGTGGGTGGACGAGGCGAACGGCTCGTGGGCCGACGCCAACTGGCAATCCGATTGCAGCGGCATCACCATCGAGCACGAGGGCGGCATGGGCGGAATTCCCGTCACCGATGCGGAGGTCGAGGCCAGCGCCAGACTGTGCGCCGACATCGCCCGCCGATACGGGTGGAAGACGCTGTGGCACGACGCCAGCGGCAATCGCGCCGGCAATATCGTCCTGCACCGCGAGGTGCCGGGCACGGACCACTACGGGTGTCCCGACAGGTGCGTCAACGCGCTGCCGGTGGACAGGATCATCAAGAGAGCAAACGAATTATTGGGAGGAGACGACATGTCAGCTGAAGACGTGTGGAATTTTCGACAGAATGGTGTCCTGATGCGTGATCGCGTGCAGGGCACGGACGCGGCCGCGAACGCCACGAAGAAGGAGCTGTTCAGGCTTTCTCAGTGGGACAGGAACACCCACGCGTCCGCCTTGGGCAATCTCGTGGTCGAACAGCCGGTGCATGGTGGTGCAAAATTGGGCGACCGTGTGGCCGGCATCGACTCGAAGACCAGCCAATTGGTCACGCAGGTCGCCGCACTGACCGAGGCGGTCAAGACCCTGGCCAAATCCAAGGGCGCCGACCCCGACCAAATCGCCGCCGCCGTCGAGAAGGCCGTCAAGGCCAAGCTCGACAAGCTCAGGATCACCGTCATGGACGGTTCCGACGAAAAATAAGCGTTGCACCTGTTTCAGGCACAACACTTAACCGTGAGTGATTTTCGGGTGTGAGAAAATCCCGAATTCGAATGCTTGTGGAGATTTTTGCACCTGTTTTTTTAACACGCGCCCCTCTCTCAGCTGATGCTGGGGGAGGGGCGTTTTCGTGTTTCCGGCGGGTGTATCATACGGAGAAAGCAGAAAAATAGAGTCTACTTTGAGTGACACTCAGGTGGTGGAAACACGAAACTCCAAGCGTGGCAACGCATGTAGAAACCTCATTGCTATAAGGACAGTTTATAACGACACTCAAATTTTCTTGATGTCT
>UMIC01007148.1_pt1 | contig 23460 bp, 19 predicted proteins | sample 1965681 | NCBI WGS metagenome assembly UMIC01 (sample SAMEA4836114, study PRJEB28245) | human gut metagenome | biome: gut microbiome; material: fecal sample | place: Denmark | collected 2008
TAAAAGACTCACATTCTTTAAAAAGTATGTGAGTCTTTTTTATTGAGGGCGGTGAGCGTGCAGGTTATCGTTTAACAGGAAAGTTCTCCTGTTAAATAAAAACCGCTCTGCCTTAGTTGTCTGCGGCCGTCACGCTGATGACGATTGCGTCATCCTTCTCAAATGCCGATTCACTGTAATACCGGGTAATCGTGCCGTTGGAATCCGCAGTAAAGCTGAAATGCTTAACAAAGTCCCACAAGATGGGAATGTCTGAGGGGTAGCAGTTGTGAGGACGCAGCAGACACTGTGCCCACTGGACGAGGGGTACGTCTGTCCCTTCAATATTTCTGCTCCACCGGTATAGGGCCAGATGGCGTGAGTCTACCGTTACGACTTCGGTCTCCATACCGGGCGCAAAGGCGCTGCCAAAACCGTTTACTCCCAGCATATATTCGGCCCAGCCCCGCAGGCTTTCCGAACCGAATCCCTTTGCCAGGTCGGAGACATCCATCTGTCCTGTTATCATCATCGTAGGGATCGGTTTATTTGCCGCATTTTCCGGAACAGGGGCCGCTGAGGTGGAACCGACGGCGGCAAAGAATTCTGGGTTTGTGATGGCAAAGCCCTGTGTTGCGTTTGAGCCGGCGGACTGGCCTGTTCCATAGATACGGCTGAAGTCTAAATCTGCATATTTTCCGTCGATTTTCTCCTTCAGCAGAGTGATGAGAGAGTGGTAAAACAAATCGGAATCCGCATGTGACACGCTGGAGGGGCTGGCGTTATAGGTCTCACAGACGAAAGCCAGGGCAATGCCTTCCTCTTCGGCGGTCTGCCACCACAAAGTGGAATCCATAAAAATCGAGTCGGTCTGCGTATTGCCTGGGTAGACCACTAAAACAGGAAGTTTTTTCCCTTCAAATCCCTCCGGGATATATAACAAATATTCCCTGGGATCCCATTTTCCGTCGCCGCTGTTGTCGCTAAAGGCAATCACGCCCACCTGAACAGTGCCGTGGCCCCTGATGACCGCGTCCTCGACGGCCCAAATCTGTGTGCCGTTGCTTAAGGTCTGCTTAGGCTGTCCGTCCTTTGCGTCCCGCTGGGCGGCAACCCGGGCGGAAGTGTAATCCAGACGCTGTGCAATTGCATTCGAATATGCAAAAGTGGTATCGTAGCGTGTGTATTCGGACAGGAAGGCATAAATTTCATCTGCTCTCAGGGCGGAAGACCCCGACACCTTTACTTTGGAGATTCCGTAGACGGCTCCGGCATCCTTCTGCTTTTTATTTGCATACTCTGTCTGATAAGCGTCGGAGCTGATATCCTGATAGTATACGCCGTTTACCGGGGCAGAGAGACAGTCGTTAGCCTCTTGCCAATAGCTTTCACTGCCGGTATAACCGGCCAGATAGGTGGGAACCGGCACATCCTTTGGCGCGATTCTGCGCCCGCCTCCAAGTCCTGTCTGCTTCAATGTTTCGTCCAGCACATCCGTCATGTCGCCGTTGGCGCTTTTACCGTCATATTCGGTTCCTGCTACGGCCATCAGCGCACTGTTGCCGCTGCTCTCTCCGTTTAAATATACCTGGCTGATAACCAAGGTGGGATTTGCAGCTGCCCAGTACTCCAGGGCAGCTGCCCCTTTCCCGTAACCGGCCAGATAAAATTCGCCAAAAGTGGAAAATACATTCTGGCTGTGAATATTGTTACCGCCGGTCAGAAAAGCGGCTGCCGCTTTCAGATAACCCGTCTCTTCAGCGGGACTGCTCCAGCCGCCGGCGCCTGGCTCCAGAATAAACAGCCCTTCACCCTTTCGATCCGCCAGATCAAGCCAGCCCTCTTTCTTTAAAAAATCCCAGGTATTCACGCCGTCGGGCACGGCAACTACGGTAAAATAGGAACGTATGGATGCCTCTGGCGCGATATACACACCGGCAGTGCGGGCGTCGTCCGCAATTCCGTTGCCGTTTACGTCAATATTCTTCATGAAGCACCCGGTTAACGGCAGCTGGGCGGCCTGGGAGAAATCCTTCTTAAGGTCCGTTATACTGTCAAAATCTGTAACTGCCGCTGAATAAACGGTGGGTACTGCCGTTGTCTCCTGAACGGGTGCTCCTTTGAGCGCCCACTCCTGATAAAGATCATCGTATATGGTATAGCGGTAGCCTTCTTTGCTGCTTCCTGAGGCTTTACCGCGGCACTTCAGTTCATAAGACGCACCGTCGTTCAGCTTAGTATGCCAGGTGAGTTTTCCTGTAGCCGGATCAATCCGGAAATCAGGTCCATAAAATGCGGAGTCACTGAAATACCAAGCGTTAAGCCGTGTAGTGGAATGATCGCTCTCGCCCCAGTAGGCATATAACTCGGAAGGATAGCCGGTAAGGCGTACGTTCTCAGCGGCCCAGTCGACGCCTTTCAAAGAAGTCATGAGGGCTTTGTATTTCGCGATGCTGCCGATATTATCCGTGTCCTGTTCTCCGTCAAAAGCCCATACTTTTAAGCCGGTCTCTGCTACGGCTGCCCAGTCGGCGTCGTCATAGCCATAGCCAAAGGTGCCGTTCTGACAGATATACGAATCAATAGTAAAATTGTAAGCGCCGGCAGGCAGCCCATAAGTTTCCTGTACATTATTTCCGTTTTTCTGATTCTGGGGATGATAGGGTTGTCCGGCCAGCGCCTTGATAATGAGGGCAGAGGCCATGGTTCCCCGCGAATTCCCCTGAAGAACAACATTTCCGGTGACTCCGTATGCATCGATAAAATATTTCATCACATTGACGTCGTCAGCTACAAAATCATAAATGTCATAATATTTTCCGGGACCGGCGCTGGAGCGGTCATGGATGTTGACCACGATGGCGCCTTTGTCAATCCAGGAAGTGGTGGCGGAGTCGTACATAATGCCGGTGCCGTCGTTATCACATCCGTCCGCCAGCTTCCAGTAGGAGATACCCTGTCCCTGAAGCGTAAATACAATGCCTGCCGCGGGATCGTAATGTTCCGGAACATAGAAATAACCGCGGACATAATCATCACCGGTACCGTCGGACGCTCTTCCTGCTGTGCTGCTTACGCGGATTCCGGCCTGCTCAAAGGAACGGAACCCGTTTTCTCCGAATTGCAGGTCAATCGTCCTTGCCCATGGCCCGCCATCCTTGTATCTGCCGTCGGCCTCGCCGGCCAGGCAGACGGCAGCGGAAGGCTCCTCCCACGCATGGCGCAGTTTCAGCTCCAGACAGGCCCTGGCCTGGTACCCCATTCCCGTCGTATTTGCCAGGTACCCTTTATCCGCGTCGCCGCTGCCGAAATGAATCGCGCCGTTTTCATCCCGGTACCAGGCGCCGGTGCAGTAAACGCCAAAGGCGTTCCTCACGCGTGATCCCTGCGCGCTTTCGCCGGTATAGATGAGAGCATTATTTTCGGCAGCTGCGGTGCCTTTGTCCATGGTCAGGGTGACAACCTGACCGTCCACAACGGCTTTGGCAATTTTAACCTTACCATAATCGGGTGACAGCGTTCCCCGGTCTTCCAGAATATAACTGTCCGCATTAATCCCCGTCAGACTGACACCGTTATTATAGGTTACTTCCACCTTCACCAGTCCGGTACCGTAGACGGTTTCATCCGTGTAAGCCTGAATACGCCTTACATCTCCCATAGCAGGCCGATTTCCCTCCTGTGCTGCCAGCGTACCGGCGCTCACCGCTGAGGCAAGCGCAAATCCTGTCAGAACTGCAGCCAGAATTTTCCCCGAACATTTACGCATAGTTACCCTTCTCCTTTCACATACCTTGATTTTTAGTTTTTTATATTTGATTTCCTCCTTCTCACGCTCACTCTAATCTGACATTATCTTGAAGGGCAACAGCCCCCCATTTCCGGGCAGATCCGATTTTACTTATGGATATATTTACTATATTTTCGCAGAAAAAAAGACTTGAACTATACAAAAAGTATAACATTTGTAAAAATTCAATTCCAATGTATAAAATTCATCCAATTATCTATAAATTTCATGAATTTAATGGCGATGTGCCGTTATTGACAGCTTTATTGGGGAGAGATGAAGAACATATATTGGTCCGTTTCAGGAAAGACAAACCGGCACGCCTCATATCAATTATGATATCTGATTAAGAGGGAGGCATGCCGGAGATAAGGTGTTTTCGCAGCGCGGCGGGGGTTATGCCGAGCTTTTTCTTAAAAAGCTTTGAGAATGCGCCGACATCCTGATAACCGCAGGCATGGCAGATTTCTTCCACAGAAAGCGAGGTGGTGCGGAGAAGTTCAACAGCTTTGTCGATGCGGCAGGAGGTTAAATATTGCTGCGGGCTCTGAAATAAATTTTTATTTAAAAATGGAAAACAGATAGCTTCTGTCAATGTATACAAAATGTGATATATCATTTACTTTAATATTTTTACTGAAATTATCCTCGATGTATGTAACCGCCTGCCTGAGATACTTTTGCTCCTGACTGCTGAATTCTGCATAAGCAGTCTGCCGTATTATTTCAGAGAGCAGAAGCAGATAAAGGCCGTTTAACCGTATGATGTCACTTGAAGCGGCGAGGCGCTGCTCCTGAACCGTCATAATTTCCTGGGTGTAATATTTCAAATGCGAGTTCTGCTTACAATGGAATACAGGGTTTGCAGACGACAGCTTCATGGAATACAGGAGCTGACGGACCATAGGCCCCCGCAGTTCCAGCCAGGCATATTCCCAAGGCGAGATTTTTTCCGCCTGACACGAGATGATGACATCCGGTTCGATTAAGAAGCCCTGTCCCTTTGATAAAGAATAATAATGGCTGCCGTATTGAAAACAGCCCTTCCCCTCCAGGATATAACACAGGTAATACCCTTTATGGATAACCGGCCCATATTTGAACAGCGGTTCAGGGCACCGGTAGCCGAAAGAACCGATTTTTAGATTTTCAATTGGAGGAAGTGCGGAAATGTCAAGTGCACGCTTGCTTTTCATAGAATACTCCTTATTAAACTTATAAAATCAATTATAGGCCACAGAATATTGAAAATCAAGCGGACAAACGGCATAGTGCGATATCAGGGAAGAAAAAGACAGGATGCAACATTTTGACGTTTTCTTTTAACATTTCAACATAAAAAATAAAAGGAATATAGATTATACTTGCCTTAAGGTTTAAGAAAAACACAGGAGGTATATCAGATGACGGATTTAAAGTTTATTGAAGCAGCGGTGGATGCACAGGCAGAGCGGATCCTGGATGCCAATGACCGGATTTGGGAATATGCAGAACCTCCCTTTAAGGAAATGCAGTCATCGGCGCTTCTGGGCAGACTCCTGAAGGAGGCCGGCTTTACTGTGGAGACGGGTCTGGCGGGGATTCCAACCTGCTTTACAGGAACCTTTGTCTTTGGAACAGGAAAACCGGTGATGGGGATCCTGGGCGAATACGATGCCCTGCCGGGACTCAGTCAGGAGGCGGCGCTCCCTGTCAAGAAAGAGCGGGAGGCCGGGGGCTTTGGCCATGGATGCGGCCATTGTGTTCTGGGAGCAGCTTCCCTGGCGGCTGAAATTGCAGTCAAAAATTATCTGGAAGAGTTTAAAAAGGATGGAACGATTATTTACTTCGGATGTCCGGCGGAGGAGGGGGCCGGTTCGAAGCAGTTCATGACCCGGGCCGGCCTGTTTGACAATGTGGATTTTGTATATACCTGGCACCCGTCTACGGTTAACCGGGTAGCTCCGTCTTCCAGCAACGCGATTATGGGAGCCGATTTTTCTTTCCGGGGAATTACGGCTCATGCAGGCTCTTCGCCCCATTTGGGAAGAAGCGCTCTGGGCGGAGCGGAACTTATGAATATCGGCTGCAATTATCTGAGAGAGTTTATCATTCCGGAAGCCAGGCTCCACAGCGCTTACAGCGACGTGGGAGGCTCGGCCACCAATGTAATACAGGATCATGCGACGCTCAGCTGGGAGGTGAGAGCGCCGCGGATCTCGCAAGTAAGAGAAATTTTAGAACGGGTCATTAATGTGGCAAAGGGAGCCGCAATGATGACTGGAACATCGATGGAATACCGCCTGGTTCTGGCCTTTACGGAATATGTCCCCAACCTGGCGCTGGCGGCGGTGGCGGACGAATGTCTGAGGGAGGTCGGCGCGCCTGAGTGGAGTGATGGAGATTACCGTCTGGCTAAGGAATTTCTGTCGACTTACACGGATGATACCAGAGAAATGATACGGGAAAAGATTGCGGCATTATATGGCGCCGACAGGCTGGAGGAGATCCTCGAAAAGCCGCTTGACAGTGAAGTCCATCCTTTTGATGCATCGAAGATACAGCAGGACACCAGTTCTACTGATGTAGGTGATGTGGGATACGCTGTCCCCACCCTGATTCTCGGCGTGGCAACCAGCTGTGTGGGCAATGTCGGCCACACATGGCAGATGACTGCACAGTCCTGCAGTTCCATCGCCCATAAAGGACTCCTTACAGCGGCCAAGGTAATGGCGCTGGCGGCGGTCCGGACCAGGGAGAGGCCGGATGTTATTGCTGCCGCAAAGGACGAGGTAACCAGACGAAACGGCGGCAGATATACTTGCCCTCTGCCGGATTATGTGAGCCCTCCGGTAAATACCGATTAAGCTTGATGGATAAGTGAAAACCGAACCGCTCTGTGGCACGCCGAAAGGCGTGCCTTTATTGATGGCGGTGAACCGTTTCCCGGGGGAAATCAAACCGTATCCCATCTTTCGGTACCTGTAAAGAAAGAGTAAAGAATTGCCATAAATACTGTACGTACGGCGTAAAACTATTATAATTAACTGGCAAAGCATGGAACAATACTTGTTAATACACGTAAAAGTGAGGATAACTATGACAATTTCATTAGCGGATTTTCTTTCGCAAATTACGGTAAATCCTATGCTGGCCGTTACCGTGATTCTGACACTTGGGGTCATTTTGGTCAACGGATGGACCGATGCCCCCAACGCGATCGCAACCTGTGTGTCCACACAGGCGATTCATCCCAGAGCTGCAATCATAATGGCAGCGGTTTTCAACTTCCTGGGTGTTCTCGTTATGACAATATTCAATGCCGGGGTGGCCTCGACAATATACAACATGGTGGATTTCGGAGGTGATCCGCACGAGTCCCTAATCGCGCTGTGCGCCGCTCTCCTTGCTATTGTGGTTTGGGCGACGGCTGCCTGGTGGTTCGGTATTCCCACGAGTGAAAGCCATGCCCTTATTGCAGGTGTGTCGGGAGCAGCTATTGCGCTTCACGGAGGCATGGATGGAATCAACGCGTCGGAGTGGATTAAGGTAATCTATGGTCTGCTTCTGTCTACGGTTCTGGGATTTGTCATGGGCTGGCTGACGGCCAAGACGGTACAGTATCTGTGCAGGGGCATGGATCGCGGAAAGACACGGGGAGTTTTTAATAAAGCACAGATTGCCGGGGGCGCGGCCATGGCCTTCATGCACGGAGCCCAGGACGGCCAGAAATTTATGGGAGTTTTCATGCTGGGAATTTTTCTGGCAAAGGGAAATGCGGCCGTCGGAGAGTTCAGTATTCCGGTTTGGCTGATGATACTCTGCTCCGCCGTAATGGGACTGGGAACTTCGATTGGCGGATACCGGATCATCAAGGCAGTGGGAATGGATATGGTGAAGCTGGAACGCTACCAGGGCTTTTCTGCAGATCTGGCCGGCGCCGGATGCCTGCTTTTGTCTTCTCTGACGGGAATTCCGGTTTCCACGACGCACACAAAGACAACGGCCATCATGGGCGTCGGGGCGGCCAGACGCGTCTCCTCTGTGAACTGGGGCGTGGTGAAGGAAATGGTGCTGACCTGGGTGCTGACCTTTCCCGGGTGCGGTGTAATCGGATTTTTGACTGCAAAGTTGTTTATATGGGTATTTTAATATAAGGATTTGAAAGGAGTGCGGCAATGGCACAGAAAAAAGGAAATGACTATTTTACAATGCTTGTCGATAATGTAAAGTGTTCCTGTGAGGCGGCAGAGCTGTTATGGGAGAACATGAATGAATATGATTATGTAAACCTACCTGAAAAAATTCAGGATATTCATGAGGTGGAGCATCGTGGTGATCTGGGCAAACACAGCCTGATGGAGAAGCTGATGAAGGAATTTCTTCCTCCGATCGAGAGGGAAGATATCATGGCGCTGACCAATATTATCGATGATGTGACGGACGTGCTGGATGAGGTTCTGACAAATCTTTATATGTATAATATCAGATCCCTGCGGCCCGAAGCATTGGAGTTTGCCGCGCTGATTCGGAAGTGCTGCGCCGCAATGAAAGAAATGCTGGAGGATTTCCGTAATTTCCGGCGATCTCCGACCCTGAAAGAGAAAATCATTACTCTGAACCGTCTGGAAGAGGAAGGAGATCAGCTTTATACGAGGGCAGTCCACCGTCTGTACACGGAAGAAAATGATGCGGTGCAAATCCTTGTCTGGACAACAATCTACAATTGTCTGGAAGAGTGCTGTGACTGCTGCGAGCATGTGGCCGATTCTGTAGAGATGGCAATAATGAAAAATACATGACGCTCCGCAAAACGGGATTTTACATATTCATGACGTAAATTTCCCATATCCGTGATATCAGACTGTTTCTTCTCCTGATAAGATAGGTGACGTACCGCAAAAGCGGAAATAAGAACAAGGAGGAAGCAGTTGGAACAAGTAACATTTAAAGACATTAAGAAATCAAAAGAGGTTAATGCATATATTTACAAAGGCAACAGCACGCTGGGGGTGCTGGGTTATACGGATCATTCCGCAGAACATGCAGTTAAGGTCTCTTCGATGGCCGGGAAAATTCTGGAGTGCCTGGGATACGGCGGCCATACCGTCGAACTGGCAAAAATAGCAGGCTACATGCATGATATCGGAAATTGTGTGAACCGTTTGGATCACCCGCATTCGGGAGCTTTAATGGCCCATCAGATACTGCGTGACATGAAAATGGATTATGAAGACATCGCAGTAATTATCAATGCCATTGGCATGCATGACGAGAAATCGGGCGGAGCCGTGGATACAGTCTCAGCCGCATTGATTCTGGCTGACAAGACGGATGTCCGCAGAGACAGGGTCAGAAACCAAAATAAGGCGGCATTCGATAAACATGACCGTGTGAACTATGCGGTAGTATCTTCTTCACTCGATATTCAGAAAGAGAAAAAGGTGATCAAACTGGATCTTCAGCTTGATGAAAACATCTGCTCCATGATGGATTACTTCGAAATATTTCTTCAGAGGATGCTGATGTGCAGAAGAGCCGCATCTGTGCTGGGCACAACCTTCAAACTAAACGCGAATGGTAATAAAATTTGTTAAAAGACGCCAGAAACCGGCTGTGAAACCGGAATCTGACGTCTTATTTGATCTCATAATAAAATTACGTTTCGAATCAGCATTCGGAAAGCGCTTCTTCGTCTGCTATAACAATTACATCCGGATGGAACTGGAGGATAGAAGCCGGAACCTCCGGTGTAACAGGGCCATAAAGCGCTTTCTTTAAAATTGCCGCTTTATCTTTGCCGCTGACTGCAAAAATAATCTTTCTGCTTCTCATAATCGTACCGATACCCATCGTAAAAGCCTGGCGCGGAACATCGTCAGCCGATGCAAAGAAACGTTTATTTGCTTCAATTGTCATCTCCGTCAAATCCACACAGTGGGTTGGGCCTTCAAATATATCGGCAGGCTCATTAAAACCAATATGACCGTCATGACCAAGACCGAGTACCTGGAGGTCTACGCCGCCCAGAGAACGGATCACATCTTCATAGCGGCGGCACTCCGCATCGGCATCATCAGCCATGCCATTTGGAATGTTCGTATTGTCCATATTAATATTTACGTGCTGAAAAAGGTTACTGTACATAAAATAGTAGTAGCTCTGCTCGCTTTCCCTTGTAAGTCCCTTGTATTCATCGAGATTTGCCGTTTTAACCTCAGAAAAATCCAAATCTCCGTTGTTGTATTTTTCAACAAGATATTTGTAAGTGCCGACGGGGGTGGAACCGGTAGCCAGACCGAGAACGGAATCCGGTTTTGTGATGATCTGGGCAGCAATCAGATTTGCGGCCTTTCTGCTCATTTCGTCATAATTTTTTACTTTGTAAACTCTCATTCAATTACCCTCCATACAATTTTATAGCTCTTTCAAGTTAAGAATACCATTTTTGAGTCATAGTTTCAATGCATAACAGCATAAAATAGATAGCAAAGGAGTGATAGCATGTCTAACTATCAGAGACTAATTTCATATATCTATACATACGAAGGAGGGATACGCGGAAAGAACATCGGATTTGCAAAACTGGAAACAAGAGGAAGCCAGTGCAGAATTACGGTAAATGTCAAAAAGATATTTGTCGGAGGGAATCCGGTAGGAGTATACCTGCTCTCAGGGCAGGATGAAGTGAAAATAGGTACTTTGTTTGCCAGGAACGGCGCCGGGGAATTCAGAACGATGGTTAATTCGGCGGATGTGGAAAATTCGGGGCACAGTCTGGAAGAATTTTATGGGCTGAGCGTTCACGATGTGGAAAGCGCATGGAGATCCTACACGACTATCTGGGAAGATGCGGTAGCGCATGCGGCCGAAGTGGAGCTGGCCGATGTAACATCGGAAAAAGTTGCGATGAAACATGACAATACTGCAAAAGTACAGAGCGCTTTGCAGACGGAGGAAAAGGAACAGGAGCTTCTGCCTATTTCCAGGGAGATAGAAGAGCAGGTCGAAAAGGAAGCGGTATTGCAGGAGGAGAGCGTCTGTGAGGCAACAGACCGGAAACAGGCTGAAACCGGCAGCAGGGTATACGATGCGGAACAGGGAAAGATTGTACATCTGAGCTCCGAGATTCCCAAGGTATCACGCAATACGGCGCAGACGGCGGAGGGCAGGGCTTTTACATCAGGACTGAGAGAGAAAATCGTTTCGCAGATACGGCAGAATGAGGCGGCGGTTCCGGACGAAAAAGCATGGAGGGATCCGGCGCTTCCGGACGCAGCAGATGCAGAAGCGGTGAAGAAGGAAGAAGTAAACGCGGATGAGACGAACAGAGACGGGGTAATGGCACCGGAAGTCAATCCGGCAGAATTTAGTTCATCGGAAGTTAGCTCATCAGAAGTTAACTCAACAGAAGCTAACTCATCAGAAGTCAATTCATCGGAAGCTGATTTGCCTGAAGCGGAGCCGGAAGAATTGAAGCCGGTAGCGGAAATTATAAGGGGGGCCGACATACAGGAAGCAGATAAGACGGAAGGCGGAACCGGGATATTTGCGCAATCGGCAGCTCAGGAAACACTGCCAATAAGGCAGTCTGCAGTGGAAACTGTAAAAAGGAGAATGCCCGTCTGGAGGATGCCCGAACCTGAACCTGTAAATGGCAGCGATCCTGTGACGGAAGAACCTTTACAGGAAATGGAAATACCAAAAGCGGAGACGGCTCTGCCGCAGCGGGAAGATGCCGGCGAGGATGAAGCAATTCAGGGGCTGGATTCTACCGTAACATCTGAGGTGGAATACATAGCGCCCGGCCTGGCGAAGACCAATAGACAGCCGGAATTTCAGCCTAATAATGCGGCGCCCGGAATGAGTGGACCGGCGGTGCATTCGTCAGGGATGCTGCTGCAGGAATCTTCCGGCCGTCAGCAGCCGGAGCAGCTGCGTCAGGGTCAGATGCCGACAACGCAGAGGGCACAGAACCAGATGCAGCCGGGGCAGATAAGGCAGAGTCAGATGCAGCCGTCCCAGGGGCAGGCTGTCCAGCCGCAGATCAGGCAAGAGCAGATGCAGGCAATGCAGCAGATGCTGCGGGGGCAGATGCAGTCGGCCCAGATGAGGCAAAACCAGCTTCGCCAGGGTCAGATGCAGCAGAGCCGGAGCCAGCAGAGCCAGACTCAGCAGAGCCAGACCCAGCAAAACCAGATCCAGCAAAACCAGACCCGCCAGAGCCAGACCCAGCCGGGGCAGATGCAGCAGCAAAGCCCGATGAATCAGAGCCAGGTGCAGCAGCCCCAAATGCAGGCAGCTCAGATGAAGATGTCACAGGATAGGGGAGGCGGAGTTTCACAGCGGTACGGTACACCCCGGAGAGGAATGCAGTCGGGAGCGCTTCGGAATGAGACTTTAAAGCCCGAATCTCTGGGGCCGGCTCAGGAAGAGCAGACGGATGATAGAAAGGAAACTCAGGCCGACATGTGTGAGACGAGTCCGCCGTCTGGCGTGACCGCACCTTTTAAAGACTTGAGTGACATATGTGATGAACAGGAAGTTTGGGAAATGATGAGAAAGAAATATCCGAAAATTCTTGCATTTGATTATGCGGACGGCTGTGAAGTGCTGACAATCAAACCGCAGGATATCGGCCTGCTTCCGCGTGAAGAATGGGTATATGGCAGCAACAGCTTTCTGCTGCACGGCTATTATAATTACCGCTATCTCATTCTTGCAAGACTGAATAACCCGGAGGGAAAAGCCAGATATCTGCTGGGAGTTCCGGGGCATTACCTGAGCAATGAAAAGTATATGGCGTCCATGTTCGGTTTTTCTAACTTTGTGCTGGCGAAAAAACAGCCGCCCAGAGACAGCCGTTTTGGATATTGGTACACCGATGTGAAGATAGGCGATTAGATGCAGGCGTCAATAGTCTACACCCCTGAGCGCTGCAGAGGGAACCAACGGAACAAGAACGTCACGAAAATGCAGAAGTTCCTCCTTGCTATAGGATGAAAATCCCGGGACGAGGACATTTTCAGAATCCTTATAGCTTTGAAGAAAATAGGCGGAAGCTCCTGCGAGCCATGAGCCAATCTCACGAAAATCGTCTTCCCTGTGAAGTTCCCTCACGACCGTTGTGCGGAATTCACAGGGAACCGTATTTTTCATCAGGAAATCAACACTCTCTTCTATATGTGACAGGTCGAGACCCGGGACGCCGGCTGCTTTGGCGTACCCGGTCCGGCCTGACTTAATATCCATTGCCACATAATCCAGCAGATTTTTATTGCATAGATCCTTTAATACATCCGGCCGGTATCCGTTGGTATCCAGTTTAACCAGAAGACCGAGACTGCGGATTTCCCTGATAAAAGGTTCCAGATCGCGGTGCAGGGTCGGTTCGCCTCCCGTGATGCAGACCCCCTCCAGGATACCGGCTCTTTTTTTCAGGAATGTCAGAACCTCCTCTTTTGAGAACAGTCCGTCCGTCCCCTCCAGCAGATCACTGTTATGACAGAAGGGACAGCGGAAATTGCATCCGCCCAGGAAAATGGTAGCGGCAACGTGCTGAGGATAATCTAACAGAGTGGTTTTCAAAAGTCCGGATATAATCATAAGTTTGAGTCCTTTCATGGGCTGAAGGCAAAACAGTAACATATAGAGAATATTATAGTACGAAATTCGCGCAGGTGCAACTTGCCAAAGCGGGAGTTGATTTGTATACTTGTATAAGGGTAAACAGAAATATAAAAGTCAGATGGAGCAGAATAATGAAAATGACCGATGATGAAAAATATATGAGAGCGGCAATCCGTGAAGCGAAAAAAGCGTATGCGCTGGGGGAAGTGCCGATAGGATGTGTGATTGTCTTTGAGGGGAAAATAATCGGGAGAGGGTATAACAGGAGAATCGCAGACAAGAATGTTCTGTCACACGCTGAAATAAATGCGATAAAAAAGGCATGTAAAAAAATGGGAGACTGGAGGCTGGAGGGCTGTACGATGTATATCACTCTGGAGCCGTGTCCCATGTGCGCCGGGGCCATTGTACAGGCACGCATTCCCAAAGTTCTGATTGGCTCGATGAACCCAAAGGCCGGCTGTGCCGGTTCTGTTATGAATCTGCTGGATGAGAAGGGATTTAATCATCAGGTGGAGACGGAGATCGGGATTTTAGGCGAGGAATGTTCCGGGATGCTGAAGGAGTTTTTCAGGGAATTGAGGAAGAAGGCCAAAGAACATTAATTTGAAAATCCGAAATGCCGTCCGGAGGCAGGTATGCAGTTAAGGCCCGGGATAAAAGTCCCGGGCCCTGTCATGTATTTATTATTTAATAACCTTGATCCATCCTTCAGGCGCTTTGATTTTACCCATCTGGATGCCGGTCAGCGTGTCGTAAATCTTCTGGGTGGCCGGACCCATCTGCTCCATTCCGCTTGGGAAGCAGATCTCTTTACCGTGATCTACAATCTTTCCGACCGGTGAGATTACGGCTGCCGTTCCGCAGAGGCCGCACTCGGCAAAGTCTTTAACTTCATCCAGGAACACTTCCCTCTCCTCAGTCTCCATACCCAGATATTCACTGGCAACGTGGAGGATAGAGCGGCGTGTGATGGATGGGAGAATGCTGGAGGATTTTGGTGTGACCAGTTTATTGTCTTTTGTGACAAAGATCAGGTTGGCGCCGCCTGTTTCCTCAATTTTCGTTCTAGTCTGCGGATCCAGGTAAACGTTCTCGTCAAATCCCTTTTTGTGAGCATCGACAATCGCATGAAGGCTCATGGCATAGTTCAGCCCGGCTTTGATATGACCTGTTCCATGTGGAGCAGCCCGGTCAAAGTCACTGACACGGATGGTGATCGGTTTGGCGCCGCCCTTGAAATATGGGCCTACCGGAGTAGTAAAAATACGGAACTGGTATTCACTGGCCGGCTTAACTCCGATAACGGAGTCAAAACCAAACATATAGGGGCGGATATAAAGGCTGGCACCTGAGCCGTAAGGAGGCACATAAGCGGCGTTGGCCTCTACCACTTTGGCAACGGCTTCGACAAAGCGCTCCTTCGGAAATGCCGGCATCTCAAGACCTCTGGCGGAATTTTCCATGCGCTCACCGTTTAAGTCGGGACGGAAAGTTACGATATGTCCGTCTTCGGTTGTATAAGCTTTTAAACCTTCAAAGCATGTCTGCGCATACTGAAGCACGCCGGCACATTCATTCAATACAATATTTGCATCCGTAGTCAGTGCGCCTTCGTCCCATGCACCGTTTTTGTACTGTGAAACAAAGCGGTAATCGGTCTGCATATAACCAAAGCCGATATTTGCCCAATCAATATTTTTCTTTTCCATAGCGATACTCCATTCTTGTTTATAGTTCTGCTGTTAACGTGTTACAGTGGTAAATGATGTATTGCCCCTATTATAATAACATCCGGTCCGTGTTGCAAGATTATGTGCGAAAAAACTGAAAATTACTTGTCTTGCGGCAGCAGCGGGGAGCTTTGGCGCTTCTGTTCAGCGATAAAGACGGACAGCGCTGGGGCAGGATTTTTTCTTATCCTTATTATAAAGGTTTTTCAGCAGAATATAAAATGAAATCTGAGCATATTTCCCATATTTTTTTGTTATATCTCGCAGATGCCGGAACAATCATGCTTCAAAAAGCAGCGAGAACACCTCGCGGAATACATTATGGCAGAACTGTTCCCTGAATTGAGGCAAATGCGCTATCTCCGGCTTGACAAAAAGGCGGCATCCATGTATACTTAACTGGCTGAAGATTACTTATCATCAGCCATAATCAAGTTATAAAGTTTCCGCACAGCCGGGGAGTTAGCGGTGCCCTGTACCTGCAATCCGCTACAGCAGGGGTGATGTCCTTGCCGAGGGCGTTATGTTGCAGAGCTGCCCCTTGAAAGTGGCGTTGAAGTCTGGGTCTTACGCAACAGGAATCTGTGAACCGTGTCAGGGCAGGAATGCAGCAGCACTAAGCAGAAGCTCTTGTGTGCCGTGAGGCTGCCTGGGCGGAGTTAACTGCAAGGGTAACGTTTGTGATATACGTTCGAAGCAGGATGTGCGGATTTAATAATAGTTTCATATGTAATTCAATGTAAGAAGCAGGGTGTATCCGGAATTGGATACATCTTTTTTATTTAACAGGATTCGGGTGTCAGATAAAAAACGCTCCGCGGCAGTAAGAAATTTGATTTTCTGCACAATATAGTAAAGAAGATCGTAAAGAATTTTTTCTTGCCCGCAGAACATGATTGTATTATAATTACAAAATGGGTATATTGTAACCTGATATCATAAAGTGTGACAGGATTAAAATACAGTACTTAGAAAGGGTGTGTCATCCATGAGAAGAATTGGTATGCTGACCAGCGGCGGAGACTGCCAAAGCCTGAACGCGACAATGCGCGGCGTGGCGAAAGCTCTGTACAAAATGTATGACGACGTAGAGATAGTAGGTTTTGAGGATGGTTATAAGGGTCTGATGTATGCAGACTACAGGATTATGAAGCCATCAGAGTTTTCAGGGATACTGACCAGAGGCGGTACAATTCTCGGCACATCCAGACAGCCGTTCAAACTGATGAAAACTCCTGACGAGAATGGTTTGGACAAAGTGGCTGCCATGAAGCACACATATTATAAATTGAAATTAGAATGTCTGGTAGTGCTTGGAGGCAACGGGAGCCAGAAGACGGCAAATCTTCTGAGGGAAGAAGGGCTAAACATTGTTTCTCTTCCCAAGACCATAGATAATGACCTGTGGGGAAGTGAGCTGACATTCGGCTTCCACAGCGCTGTGGACGTGGCGACCAACGCAATCGACTGCATTCATACGACGGCGGCTTCTCATGGCCGGGTATTTATTGTTGAAATTATGGGGCATAAGGTGGGATGGCTGACTCTCTACGCGGGAATAGCAGGAGGCGCCGATATTATCCTTATTCCGGAGATACCTTATGATATTGACGTTGTTGTTGAGGCCATCAAAGGAAGAGTAAGGAGCGGCAAGAATTTTACGATTCTGGCCGTTGCTGAGGGTGCGATTTCAAGGGAAGACGCGGCCCTTACCAAAAAAGAACTGAAAGAAAAGAAGAAAAACGGTCCGGCCTACCCCTCGGTAGCTTATGCGCTGGGCGCTCAGATTCAGGAAAAGACCGGCCAGGAGATCCGCGTGACGGTTCCGGGACACATGCAGAGGGGCGGAGAGCCATGTCCGTTTGACCGGGTTATTTCCACGCGTCTCGGTGCAGCGGCAGCACAAATGATTAAGAATGAAGAATACGGTTATATGGTTGCCCTGAACGACAGCCAGATTACGAAAGTGCCGCTGGAAGAGATTGCCGGTAAGCTTAAAACGGTTGATCCGAATAGCGATATTATCAAGGAAGCCAAATCTGTGGGAATCAGTTTTGGAGATGAATAGTTACGTAAACAAGAAGGAGCAGGATATTCATGTCGTATACAGCGTTATACAGGAAGTGGCGGCCGGTATCATTTGACGAGGTCAAAGGCCAGGATCACATTGTAAAGACTTTGAAAAACCAGATAACGTCGGGACGAATCGGACATGCATATCTGTTCTGCGGTACAAGAGGTACAGGAAAAACAAGTATTGCCAAGATATTCGCTAAAGCGGTGAACTGTGAGAGCCCGGTTGACGGAAGTCCGTGCGGTGAATGCAGCATGTGCCGTCAGATAGCCTCTTCTGCGTCTCTCAATGTGGTTGAGATTGATGCCGCTTCGAATAACGGCGTTGAGAATATCCGTGATATCCGCGATCAGGTACAGTATCCGCCGACCGAGGGCCGGTACCGCGTTTATATAATCGACGAGGTTCACATGCTGTCCATCGGGGCTTTCAATGCGCTCTTAAAAACGCTGGAGGAACCTCCGTCCTATGTTATATTTATTCTGGCTACGACAGAGGTGCATAAGATTCCGATCACGATCCTTTCCAGATGCCAGAGATATGATTTTAAGAGAATCACGATAGATACGATTTCCGCCCGCCTGCACGAGCTGACCCAGGCCGAGCAGATCGATGTGGAGGAGAGGGCGCTGCGCTATGTGGCGAAGGCAGCAGACGGTTCCATGCGAGACGCATTGAGCCTGCTGGACCAGTGTACCGCATTTCACTTTGGCGAGAAACTAACCTATGACAATGTGCTTGAAGTATTGGGGGCCGTTGACAACAGTGTGTTCAGCAGTCTTTTCAGGGCGGTAACGGCCGGGGATACTAAGGGCTGCATATATACAATAGAAGAGATGATTATCCAGGGACGCGATTTGACGCAGATGGTCAATGATTTTGTATGGTATATGAGAAATCTGCTGGTTGTGAAGACAACGGATGACGCGGAAGACATGCTGGATATGTCATCTGAGAATATAGCGATTCTTAAAGAAGAAGCAGAACTGACGGATTCCGATACACTGATGCGGTTTATCCGGATTTTTTCGGAGCTGTCGGGCCAACTGCGCTATGCCAGCCAGAAACGCGTTCTGGCAGAGATTGCATTTATCAAGCTGACGAAACCGTCGATGGAACAGAACCTGGATTCTGTCCTCCAGCGGCTCAATATGATAGAAAAGAGAATGGAAGAAATTCCGGCAGAATTTTCCGGCCTGGCTGCGATGGCGGCGCAGGGAGGAGAGGCGGGGCAGATCAAAGCCCCGGAAACAGCGCGGCCGGATGTAAAAGAAGATCCGGCTAAGACCGTGACATTACCAAAAGCCCAATACGAGGATCTGATGCTGGTCCGCGGCGAATGGCAGAAGATTTCCAGACAGATGGGAGGGGCGGTCCGTGCTGCTCTCAGGGACACGCAGGTGGAGCCGGCAGGCGACAGCTGTCTTTGCATTGTATGTAACGATCCCGGCAATTTCTCCATCGTCAACCGTGAAGCCGTGATGCAGGAATTGAAAGAAGCGGTTGAAAAAAACTACGGTAAAAGTATAGATTTCAAGGCGAACCTGAATGACACGGGCGCGAAGTCAACGACCCTTTATGTAAGCGACGACGACTTAAAAGTAATTCACGACGATATCATAGTGGAAGATTAAAAAGACAAGGTAGTAAATTTATAAATAAATTATGAAAATAATCAGGAGGATGAACACCATGGCAAAACGTGGCGGTTTTCCAGGCGGAATGCCTGGCAATATGAATAATTTGATGAAGCAGGCACAGAGGATGCAGCGCCAGATGGAAGAGACTACAAAAGAACTGGAGGAAAAGCAGTACACAGCCTCCTCCGGCGGAGGTGCGGTGGCAGTTACCGTTTCCGGCAAAAAGGAAGTGGTTGCGGTTAAGCTCTCTGAGGAAGTGGTGGATCCCGATGATATTGAGATGCTCCAGGATCTAATCGTTGCGGCAACAAATGAAGCATTCCGTCAGGCGGAAGAGGAAAGCAGCGCAGCGATGGCTAAACTGACAGGCGGAATCGGCGGCCTGGGAGGCGGTTTCCCGTTCTAATATATGGATTATTACAGCAATCAGATTACAAAATTAATAGAAGAGCTGTCAAAGCTGCCCGGAATCGGAAGCAAATCGGCACAGCGGCTGGCATTTCATATCATTAACATGCCTTCTGAGCAGGTGGAGCGCCTGTCCTCGGCTATGGTGGACGCCAAGCATAATGTCAGGTACTGCAGTGAATGCTTTACATTGACAGACAAAGAACTGTGCCCGATATGCAGCAGTGACAGAAGGGATCATGGGACGATCATGGTAGTGGAAAATACCAGAGATTTGGCAGCCTATGAGAAAACCGGAAAATATGAGGGGGTTTATCATGTTCTGCATGGAGCTATCTCCCCCATGCTTGGAATTGGGCCGAATGATATCAGGCTGAAGGAATTAATGACCAGACTGCAAAAAGACGACGTTAAAGAAGTGATTATAGCGACAAATTCGAGTTTGGAAGGTGAGACAACAGCTATGTATATCAGCAAGCTCATCAAGCCTACCGGAATTAAGGTAACAAGAATCGCCAGTGGAGTGCCCGTTGGCGGAGATTTGGAATATATTGACGAGGTTACGCTGCTCAGGGCTCTTGACGGGCGGACGGAACTGTAACGATTAAGTCGTCTGTATGGTGCAGGCGGTTAGGAGATGCAAAAGAGATGGATAAGTACGAGTTTAACATCAAGGTTGAACAGATTAAAAAGCTGGTTAATAAAGGCGACTATGAAACAGCGATGAAGATCGCGGATACAATAGACTGGAGAAGAGTTCGCAGCACCAGCCTGCTTACGACGATTGCCCAGGTCTATGAAAGAAATGCGGAGTACCAGGATGCAAAAGATATTCTGCTGCTGGCTTTTGAGCGAGCTCCAATTGGCAAAGGGCTTTTATTTAAGCTCACGGATTTGGCCCTGAGGGAAGGGAATGTGCCGGAGGCGGAGGCATATTACAGAGAGTTCTGTGATCTGGCGGTAGATGATCCGAGACAGAACCTTCTGCGTTTTCTTATATTGGAAGCGAAGGGAGCCACAATTGAGCAGTTAATCCACTCACTGGAGAAATACTGTCAGGAAGAGCTGGATGAGAAATGGATGTATCATCTGGCTGAGCTTTATCAGCAGGCCGGAATGGAAACGCAGTGTGTCAACATGTGTGACAGAATCATGCTGATGTTCGGCCTTGGAAAGTATGTGGATAAGGCGATGGAGCTGAAGCTGCAGTTTGCTCCTCTGACCAAGTACCAGATGGATTTAGTCGAAAACAGAGAAAAATACGAAGAAAAGCTGCGCGCCGTGGAAGAGAAGTATAACAGCAGGACCCTCAGAAGAGAACCGGAAGAGGAGGATGAGTATTTCGATTCCGAGGATGCGGAAGAAGCAGATATGAACGGCCTGGATATGGACGAGCGTATGGATGCACACGATGAGAACCGTCACAGGGCAGCCTCCCGCAATATGGATTCGGAGGATGACGGAATGTATCCGGAGGAGGAGCAGATGTATCCGGAGGAGAGTGACTTCCTGGAGGACGATCTGGTCTCCAGTCTGCATGAGGCAAAAGCAGAGGAAGAACTGGCAAAAGATATGTCGAGGATGGAGCCTTATGAAGAAGAAGAAGGCGCTTCTGCCGGTGAAACCAGAGTCCTGGATAATATCAGGGATATTAAAGAATACAGACTTACAAGCCATGGCGGATTAGATGATGAAGAACTGGCGGCAGCGGAGACGGCGGCAGCCGATGAGTCGGACAAACCTTTAATCAACCGTTTTGAGGAAGAGGAGGAGACGATTGTAGAAGACTGGGATTTGGAGCCGGAAGAGGTAGTAAGCAATCATCTCATGATTGAAGCGGAAGATCCGGAAAGCGGTCTGAAGATGGCTCTTGATTCACTAAAAACGATTCACCGTGAGCTTGGGACAAAGAATCCCGTCGCGAAAATCAGCGGTGATAATCTGAACAGAAAAGGCATATTTGCAGTTGCGGAAAGACTTGCCGGAAAAGATCTGATTGTAGAGCGTGCAGGAGAGCTGGACCGCATTACAATCAGTGAGCTGAGTGAGTTGATGGAACAGGACAACACCGGAATGATTGTCGTATTGATTGACACTCCGGCCAGAATGGAAAGAATGCACAACAGCTATCCGTCCCTGGCAGGCAAATTCCAGTATATTGGCTGCGAAGGCTCAGGCAGCGCCGCCCACAGGGACGCTGCGGATATGAAAACAGAAGCGGAAAGGGCACGTGAGGAAGAGCTTTTAAGACTACAGGCGGAACGCGAGGCGGAGGCTGCCAGAAAACGACTTGCGGAACGCGAAGAAGAGATCAGGCGACAGGCTGCCCGCGATGCGGAAGATGCCAGGAGGATCCAGGCTCAGCGTGACGAGGAGATGAGACGTCAGGCGGAGCGTGAGGAGGAAGCCAGACGCATGGCGGAATATGAAGCCGAGGAGGCAATGCGCCAGGCGGAATACGAGGCGGTTAACGCGGCACAGCAGCAGGCGGAGCTGGAGGCAGACGAGGCCAGACGCCAGGCTGAGTATGAAGAGGATTTAATAAGACGTCAGCAGGAGATGGAAGACCAGCGCCGTTACGAGTATGAAGCGGAGGATGAGGCTGATGCTGAACCGGAAGAGCCGGAAGAGGAAGAAGACGAAAGAATCGAACGTATTCCGGACGACGGAAGCGAGATGGATGTGGAAGAATTTGCCCAGTATGCGTGCAAATATGCTGCTGAGATCGATTGCAGCATTTCCGGAAAGAGCATGCTTGCTCTTTATGAGAGAGCGGAAATGATGGAGGAGGACGGTGTGCCTCTGACGAAAGCAAATGCCGAAGATTTAATAGAAGAAGCGGCAGATAAAGCGGAGAAACGTTCATTTGGAGGTATGTTCTCTTCCAAATACGATAAAGACGGGCTGTTGATATTAAAAGAAAAGCATTTCTTTGATTGATGTTCATGTAGAGATAGCAGGCGCTGCAGGGGGAATTGGTACTGCAGCGCCATGTCTTTTTTCTGGAAGCAATAAGATGCCGGGATATTTACCGGGAAAAGAGGTAGTAATGGAAAACTGGTTATCGATTGCAGTTGCAGTTTATTTAATCGGGATGGTATTATATGGACACTACAAGGGATTTATCAAATTAGCGGTATCGGCAGTTGCCTTGATAATCACTTTTGCAACAATCCATGTTGCAATGCCCCAGGTCACCGATTTTCTGAAAAACAATACTAAGATTTACAGTTCATTTGAACAGAGCATGAAAGATGCGATGAAGCTGGATGAGAATGCCGATTCTGAGGAACCATCCGGACAGCGTTCAATTATCGAAGGGCTGGAACTGCCGAAGCAGTTAAAGGATGCGCTGCTGGAGAACAATAATAATGAAGTGTATAAGGTACTGGGGGTAGATACATTTACCCAGTACGTGGCGAGTTACCTGGCGAACAGTATCCTTAACATTGTAGGGTTTCTGGTTTTATTCGTGGTTGTCTTCGCTGCGCTTAACATTCTTACGGTCTGGCTGGATCTGGTAGCCAGATTGCCAATCCTTTCCGGGATTAACAAAATAGCGGGCGGACTGCTGGGAGGAATTGAAGGACTCATATTTCTCTGGATCATCTGCCTGTTTATAACCGCCTTCTCAGGAACCGCCGGCGGAAGGGCTTTGATTCAACAGATAGAGAGCAGCGCTTTTCTTTCTTATATATATAATCATAATCTGTTGGGCAGCTTTGTGATGACCGTAGTTAAAACCATCCTGTAACAAGGCGGGGTGACAGGATGGCGGCTTTATTGCATTTTAGAAAAAGTAGAAATAATTACGACAAAAGATACAATAATCCGGAATCAGGGAAAATAAGGAAAATTATATTCCAAAACCCGCACCACAAAATATAGAAGATATATTGAAAAAATGGCATATCTGGTGGTGCGGGAAATAAATAAAAAATTGTTCGAAAAAAAGCTACAAATTCCCTTGACATTTTGAGGGACAAGTGGTATATTTTAATTCCAGCGTGATTGAAACGCTGAAACACAACTTCAAATATCAAATTATCTTTTCATTATCAAGGAAGTTTCAGGAATGAATCCATGAACACCGGGTAACAGAAGCGTAAAAATTTGAAAAAAGAAAGTTGGAAAAAATAGAAAAAAGTTGTTGACAAACGGCTAGCAAGATGATATACTATCAGAGTTGCTGCTGAGGCAACAACAAAGAACCTTGAAAACTGAACA
>UMIC01029010.1_pt1 | contig 22934 bp, 22 predicted proteins | sample 1965681 | NCBI WGS metagenome assembly UMIC01 (sample SAMEA4836114, study PRJEB28245) | human gut metagenome | biome: gut microbiome; material: fecal sample | place: Denmark | collected 2008
GGTCGAAATTTCTGCGAAAGCAGAAATTTCTCCTACTCGATTTTAAAAAGATTCCCCAACCCCCCGGATTGGCAAGAGATAGGAACAATGGTATGATAGGTCAACGCAGATGGTTAAGACTGGCTGCGAAAATTAAAGGGGGAAGAAAGATACAATAAATGGAAAAGAGCACAATAAAATAATATCTAAATTATGACTTGTCTATGGATAAATTACATAAGCATTTTCATGTGATTTTTAATCTTCTATAACTATAAATCCAAACAAAATAAAATAGAACCTATATACATAAATTGAAAAACAATTGACAGGTAAACAGTGACATAGAATCATTGCTGTTTTTACGCAAGCCCCATCGCTTACTAAAAGTTTGTTTCTACAATTTTGGTTTTGTGCCCAGTGGGTTGTTTTTTACGGTTTATACCCATTTGGAATTAACAAATAGTAATAAATATTTCCAGAATACTACAAAAGTTGTTATTATATGCCATTTGAAACGGTTTTGTAACGATTTTGAAAGCAATTGAGTGGTATATCCTTACAAAGAACGGTGGCATGCGGCCTGAAATAACGGGAGAAATAACGCTAATGGCAGATACGGAAAATGTAAATATATTTATAAAGACATTCGACGGATTCGATGTTTATGTCAATGGTAAAATGTTGTATTTTCCCAGCAGCAAGGCAAAGGAAATGCTCGCTATCATGGTTGAAAAACGCGGAAGCAGTGTCTCCCTATCCCAAATGACGTATCTACTGTATGAAAATATAGAAGAACGTACAGCAAAAAATAATTTAAGGGTTGTATACTATCGCCTCCGTATGAATTTAATGGAACATGGGATTGAACGGATACTGATTAAAAAGAGAGGGAGCTATGCAGTAGACACGAAGCAGTTTTTCTGTGATTTTTACGAATTCATCAAGGGAAATCCTGATTACATTACTCTTTTTTCAGGAAGTTATATGCCTGAATACGCGTGGGCAGACGACATGCTTCCTTACCTTCGGAATTTGTATCGAAAATATAATGGGGGACTCATATGACTGGAGTTATTGATATTCATGCCCATATTCTTCCGGGAATTGACGACGGTTCCAGGGATTGGGATGAGAGCAGGAGATTGCTGGAGGAGTCCTACCGGCAGGGAATCAGATATATTATAGCAACACCGCATTATTCAAGACGAGGACTGCCTTCTGACATATATGATTTGTCGGAAAAGCTGAAGGAGGAAGCACGAAAGATCGCACCTGATTTCCAGATTGGATTGGGACAGGAAACGTATTATCACGAGGGACTGATTGAGAATCTTAAGAACGGGAGAGCACTTACGCTGGATGGAAGCCAATATGTTCTGGTGGAATTTGAACCTCAGGTGCCTTACATGAAGATGTATCAGGCGGTCAGAAAACTGACTATGGCCAGATATATTCCAATCATAGCGCACGTGGAACGATATGCATGCCTGAGAGAGGATAGCAATATGTCTGAGTTAGTCCAGTGTGACTGCAGACTGCAGATGAACTTCAGCAGCCTGAAGGGAAACAGCATATTGGATAAGGAGGTCCGATGGTGCCGGAAACAGGTTATGCGGGACAGAGTTTATTGCCTGGGAACCGACATGCATCGAATGGATTATAGAAAGCCGGATATTGAGGAGAGTTTTCAATGGTTAGTTAAGCACTTGGATGGACTTAAGCTGCATGGTCTGCTGCGGGGAAATGCCAAAAAGGTAATACAAAAAAGACAATACAAAAAAGAAAAACAGGAGAATACAAAGACGTATGGAAAAGACTTATGATGACGACGAGATTGAAATCGATCTCTTGGAACTGCTGGGGGAGTTTCGACGTAAGATATGGATTATATTGGGAATCATTATATTGTTTGGGGGTGTATCAGGTGCGTTCAGTGCATTTGTGCTCACTCCCCAGTATGAATCGACTGCAATGGTTTATATTCTTTCAAAGGAGACGACATTGACATCACTGGCCGACTTGCAGATAGGAAGCCAGCTGACTAAGGACTATAAAATCATTGTGACAAGCAGAAGGGTCCTCAATCAGGTAATTGAAGATATGGAACTAAATCTTACATACAAAGAGTTGGTGGAAAAGGTTACCATTGATAATCCCCAGGATACGCGAATCCTCGCCATCTCTGTGGAGGATCCAGATCCCAACATGGCAAAATTGATTGCAGACAGGATTGCAGTCACATCTTCAGACTATATTGGTGACATCATGGAAATGGTACCGCCCAAATTAATTGAGGAGGGTGAAGTTCCAATCCTTAAATCTAGTCCGAGCAATACAAAGAATGCATTAATAGGTGGTTTTCTGGGGGCCGTGCTGGTATGCGGCTTTATTACAGTGCATGTAATCCTGAACGATACAATACGTACCGAGGAAGATGTTACAAAGTATCTTGGATTATCCGTACTTGCATCCGTGCCGGAACGTGAGGGAGAGAAGCCGGAAGATAAAGAGGCCATGATTTCCTCTAAATCAGGGAATAAGCCAGTGGTAGGAAAATCCAGAAAGAAGAAAAGGGGAGGCCGTGCATCATGAGTCAATTTGTTACACTAAACAGGATAATGAAGGATGACTATCATTATAACGAAGCCATTAAGACTTTGAGAACCAATATACAATTCTGTGGAAGCGGTATTAAGACAATCATGCTGACCAGTTCCCTTCCTGACGAGGGAAAAAGCGATATAACATTTGCCATGGCATCGTCCCTCGCCCAAATCGGTAAAAAGGTAGTGATGATAGATGCTGATATCCGTAAATCTGTCCTGGTTTCCCGTTACCAACTGGAGCGGGAGGTGTCCGGATTGTCGCAATATTTAAGCGGACAAAGGTCACTGGAGAATGTCATATATGATACAAATATAGAAAATTTCAGCATGATATTTGCGGGTCCGTATTCACCAAATCCGGCAGAGCTTTTGGAGGAGAGTTTGTTCGGAGACATGATTTCCAAATTAAAGGAAAGATATGATTATATTATTGTCGATACGCCTCCCATGGGCAATTTGATAGACGGGGCGATTGTGGCCCGTCAATGTGATGGAGCAGTGATGGTGATTGAAAGCGGCTCCATAAGCTACCGGCTGGAACAGCGGGTTAAGGGACAGCTGGAAAAAAGTGGATGCCGCATTTTGGGAGTGGTCCTCAATAAGGTGAATATGGAGAGAAATGGATACTACAGTAAGTACTATGGAAAATACGGGAAATATTCCAAATATGGTCATTATGGAAAATATGACAGATACGGGAAGGCAGAGGCATGAGCTGGCTCCGAAACCATAAGAATTTGGTATGCCGGCTGGCTGTGGGTGCTGCGGCCCTTTCACTTACCTGTTTTATATGGACAGGTGTGCAACTGTATCGGGACAGGAAGATCCTGGAGGCAGAGATTGTAGCCAGGAATCACGGGAAACAGTATGAGGTACAGGAAGACAGTATGTGCAGTTTTAGCGGAGATGTTGTGGAATATAAGGGAAAACAGTACAGACGCAACAGCTATGTCAAGGCTATTTTGTGTATGGGGATAGACCGGTCAGGAAATATGACGGAGAAGACCACCACTGGTTTCGGAGGACAGGCGGACGGTTTATTTTTAATTGCCCAGGATACGGTCCGGAACACGGTGAAAATATTGATGATACCACGAGACACCATGACGGATATCATGCTTACTGATTTAAGTGGAAATGAGCTGGGAAAAGACATGCAGCATCTGAATCTGGCTTATGCGTATGGGGATGGACGGGAGAAAAGCTGTGAATATATGGTGGAAGCAGTATCGGAGCTTTTTGGGGGACTGAAAATAGAATGGTATATGGCAGCTGATACCAGCGCTATTCCTGTGTTAAATGATGAAGTCGGCGGGGTTACGGTAACCATTGGGACTGATGGAATGGAATCCAGGGATCCTGCTCTGGTAAAAGGGAAAGCCGTAACACTGAAAGGTAAACAGGCGGAGATTTTCGTCCGTTACCGTGATATCCAGGTTGACCATTCTGCATTGTACCGTATGGACCAGCAGCAGGAATACATAAAAGGATTTTTTGAAGCGGTCCAGAAGCATTCTGCCAAGGACAGCGGGCTTGTAGTCAGACTGTTTGACCGGATTCAGGAGTACATGGTTACTAATATGACCAAGGACCAGTATCTTAAAGTAGCCATAGATGCAGTGGGAAGTGGAAAACTGAGAGATGAGGATTTCTACACAGTGCCTGGAGAAGGCGTGGTGACGCCCAGATATGATGAATTCTATGCTGACAAAGAAGCCGTGACGTCCATACTGCTGGAGTTGTTTTATCGGGAGATTGAATAGAAGGCGCGGCAGAGAACCGCGATACCGGCGGCGCAGTAAAATACTGCAATATCCAGCATGGTATCATGCTGTTTATTGAATATAACTACTCTTAGGAGAGAAAGGAGAGGTGAAGGATATGAAAAAGAAATGCATAGCAGCTTTAGTGCTGGCAGCAGCTCTGGCATCACAGCCTGCATGGGCTTTTGCGGCAGGCAGCGCATCCAGCAGCGGCAGTGATGGAAGCGGTTCTATTAGCTCTTCCAGCAGCAGTAGCAATAAAGGCACTACAAGCTCTAAGTCCAACACCACAGTATCTGTATCGTCTACTGGTGTCAAGACTACAGGCGCCACAACCAGTGCAAGCCCAACCGGCAGCACGATTGGAGTTGCAGTAGACACAGTAACGACTACAGGACAGCAGGTAACAACCAATTCCAAGGGAGAGGCTGTTATCGGCGACACCGCCGTTGCATTTGCAGACAGCGCGGCAGCAACAGCAGGACTTCCTTCTGATGTGGTATCGGCTATCAACGATATCAATGCAGGGAAGCCGCTGAATGAAGCTGTACAGGGGGTTGACCTGACAGGTTACAATGCCTTGACAGGAACACACGCAATCATCACAAAAGATGCGGCTACCGGCGCGGTTAAGACTGGTGCGGTAGAGGTATCCCTGTATGTGCCTAACCTGGTTTCAAACGTAAACAACGTACAGGTACTGTTCTATGACAATGCTACTGGCCAGTGGCAGCTGATTCCGGCTGTTAAGGTGGATCCGGTAACAAAAACAATAGCTGTCAATGTTCCTGGATCTGGTACATTATCCGTAGTGTATAAGAACTAGCGGCATTGAGAAAATGCTGGCCGGGGGCAGTAAATGGCTGAAGCCGTGCCCCCGGTTTTTACAGAAGTGTTTTGGAGAAAAGAGTGGTGGGAGAGAGATGTATCGAAAAGCAGATAAAGGCTGGCTGAAGCATTGTGATTTTACATTGATAGATGCAATCTGCCTTCAGGCTGCATATATTGCTGCGTATTTTATACGCCAGGGAATCCTCTGGCCATATGCCAGCCAGTTGTTCCGCAATATGGCATTAATATTTCTGTTCATACAGATTTTTGTGACCTTTTTTGGCGAGAGCTTTAAAAATGTGTTAAAAAGAGGAAAATTTAAAGAGTTTACAGAAACCATAAAGCACGTAAGCCTGATTATTCTTATTGCGGCTTTTTATCTGTTTGCGACTCAAAAAGGGAAGGAGTATTCCAGAATAACCTTAGTAACGACAGGTATTTTATATGTTGTTGCTAGTTACATAGCCAGGATATATTGGAAGAAATATTTATTGACAAGAGGTTTGGAAGGAAAAGGCAAGCGTTCTTTACTTATTCTTACATCCAAAGGAATGGTGGAAGAAGTGGTACAGAATATGCTAAATAAAAATTACGAACGTTTCCATATCATAGGCGTATCTCTGATAGATGCGGATTGGACTGGCAGAACTATAAATGGAGTAGCCATAGTGACAGACAAAAATGGGGTTGCAGAGTATGTGTGCCGCGAATGGGTAGATGAAGTGTTTATAAATCTGCCAAAGGACATGCCTTTGCCACAGGAGCTTATGGATGATTTCATTGAAATGGGAGTCACAGTACATTTGAAACTGATAGAGATGGGAATGTTAAAGGGGCAGATACAGCATGTGGAGCGTCTGGGAAGTTATACGGTTCTTACCAGCTGTATTAATATGGCGTCATGGAGACAGGCATTTTTTAAGAGGGCCATGGATATTGCAGGCGGGATGTTAGGATGTATATTGACAGGAATATTATTCTTGTTCGTGGCGCCTTGTATCTATATTCAGTCACCGGGACCAATTTTCTTTTCGCAGGTGCGTATTGGAAAGAATGGAAAGAGATTTAAATTATATAAGTTCCGCAGTATGTATATGGACGCGGAAGAACGGAAAAAGGAATTAATGAATCAGAACCGTGTAAAAGACGGGATGATGTTTAAGATAGAGAATGACCCCAGGATTATAGGCGGAAAAAGGGGAATTGGAAATTTTATCAGGAATTATTCAATTGATGAGTTCCCACAGTTCTGGAATGTGCTTAAAGGGGATATGAGCCTGGTAGGTACCAGGCCGCCTACTGTGGATGAGTGGGAGAAATATGATTTGCACCATAGAGTCAGATTGAGTGTAAAGCCTGGAATTACAGGTATGTGGCAGGTAAGCGGAAGAAGTGAGATTACGGATTTTGAAGAAGTCGTGAAGCTGGATAAGGAATACATAACTGAGTGGAGGATGGGGTTGGATGTTAAGATTCTGCTTCAGACTGTGCGGGTCGTGCTGGATAGAGGCGGGGCGATGTAGGGATGGTGAGGGAAACAAACGCAATAAGTTACTTTTGTGGTGAGATTGGAGAACTATATTAATATATTAATAGCATTATGAACAACATTTCACTTGAGAGAAGATATATTAAGGACAAACTAAGAAATTCCTTGATTTTCCCCGATTTTGGTGCAGTTTTATCAAGCTTTCAAATCGAAATTTTTTGAGTCAGCTAATAAAAGGGACGATTAAGCGGCATAAAGATGGCGAATAAGTGAACTGAAAACACATGCCCTCATGGGGTATACGAGAAAGCGACAGATGTTGTTTCACATGAAATTTAGCATAGACCTATGTTGATGATGTTATCAGGAGGGGTATGCACACGGCGTTGAAAATAAAGAAAGAAAAGATATTGAGGGATTAACTCTGAAGAAAAAGGATGCTATGGGCAGGGATAATACAGGCAATAAAAAACTGAAAATAGCAATGCTTGGTGATGGAGATATAATAGGGACAACCTTGAAAGAGCCTTTATTTATGCAGGTTTCGAGGGCTTAAGTTGATTTCCTATTTTATTTATTCATGCCGGGAATAAACGGAGCCATTGAAGAACGGCGATAAGGGAAGGTTTCTGGTTGCTCTGTTTTGACCCAATCAAATGAGCATGAAAATTGAAAAGAAGGAGGTTGATTTGAGCCTATGGTGTCCTGCTGTGTAACAGCCACTATGGGCTTTTTGTCGTGTTAGGAATATTTTGAAGTTAACTCGTGCACTGAAAGATTCAATGTAGGGGTTAGTTTCAAAATGAAATATAAAACTAGAAATAGAGGTACATAAAATGAGTCGTATTGATTTAAAAAACAAAACTGTTCTGTTGACGGGAGTTGCAGGATTTATTGGTTCCAATTTGGCAAAGCGTCTTTTGGCTGATGTAGATGGGGTGAAGATTGTCGGTATTGACAATATGAACGATTACTATGATGTGAAATTGAAAGATGCAAGGCTTGTGGAACTGACCGCACAGCCTAACTTTACTTTCATTAAAGGTTCTATTGCAGACAAAGAACTGATTGATCAGGCATTTGTTGAGTATCATCCTGATGTGGTTGTCAATCTGGCGGCACAAGCGGGGGTACGTTATTCTATTACCAATCCAGATGCCTATATTGCTTCTAATATTATCGGTTTCTATAACATTCTGGAAGCCTGCCGTCATTCCTATGATAACGGAGCAAAGGGTGTGGAACACCTCGTATATGCTTCCAGTTCCTCTGTATACGGTTCTAACAAGAAAGTACCTTACAGCACTGACGATAAGGTAGACAACCCTGTAAGCCTGTACGCAGCTACTAAGAAGAGTAATGAGCTTCTGGCTCACGCCTACTCTAAACTGTACAATATTCCCTCCACGGGACTTCGCTTCTTTACAGTTTACGGTCCTGCCGGTCGCCCAGACATGGCGTATTTCGGCTTTACCAATAAATTATGTGAAGGCAAGACCATTCAGATATTCAACTATGGCAACTGTAAGCGTGATTTCACTTATGTAGATGATATTGTCGAGGGCGTTGTTCGTGTTATGCAGAAGGCACCAGATAAACAGAACGGTGAGGATGGACTGCCGCTGCCGCCCTACAAGGTGTATAACATCGGCAACAACCAGCCAGAGAATCTGCTGGACTTTGTAACTATCCTACAGGAAGAACTTATTCGTGCAGGTGTGCTTCCGGAAGATTATGACTTTGAGGCACACAAAGAACTGGTTCCGATGCAGCCGGGGGATGTACCTGTTACATATGCCGATACAACTGCTTTAGAGCATGACTTTGGATTTAAACCGAGTACAAGTCTGCGAGAAGGACTTAGAAGATTCTCTGAGTGGTATAAGGCATATTATATGCAATGTTTAAGTGAGATAAATGAGGAGGAAAAATAAAATGAGTGGATATAAAATTGCTGTGGCTGGTACGGGCTACGTAGGGGCTTCAATTTCCGTGCTTCTGAGTCAGCATAATCATGTAACGGCGGTAGATATTTTGGAGGAAAGAGTCAATTTGATAAATTCTAAAAAATCGCCCATTCAGGATGATTATATAGAAAAATATCTGGCTGAAAAGGAACTTGACCTGACAGCTACACTTGATGCGAAGGCAGCATATTCCGATGCTGACTTTGTAGTAATTGCGGCACCAACAAACTATGATAGTAAGAAAAACTTCTTTGATACTTCTGCTGTTGAAGCAGTCATAAAACTGGTTATAGAGTATAACCCAGAAGCAATTATGGTCATTAAGTCCACCATTCCGGTTGGATATACCGCAAGCGTTAGAGAAAAGTTCCATTGCGATAACATTATTTTTAGTCCAGAATTCCTGAGAGAATCTAAAGCACTTTACGATAATTTGTATCCATCAAGAATTATCGTTGGCACTGATGTAGAAAATGCACGACTGGTAAAAGCAGCTCATACCTTTGCCGAACTTTTGCAGGAAGGTGCTATTAAGGAAGATATTGATACATTGTTTATGGGCTTCACAGAAGCAGAGGCAGTTAAGCTGTTCGCCAACACATATTTGGCTCTAAGAGTTTCTTATTTCAATGAGCTTGATACATACGCTGAAATGAAAGGCTTGAACACACAGCAGATTATTAATGGTGTGTGCCTTGATCCAAGAATCGGTACTCATTACAACAATCCGAGTTTCGGCTACGGCGGATATTGCCTGCCGAAAGATACAAAGCAGTTGCTTGCGAATTATGCGGATGTACCGGAGAATTTGATTGAAGCAATCGTAGAGAGCAATAGAACACGAAAAGATTTTATTGCAGATAGAGTACTTGAGATTGCTGGTGCTTATGAGGCTAATGATGAGTGGAATGTTGGAAAAGAAAAAGAAGTTGTTGTTGGCGTGTACAGATTAACTATGAAGAGTAATTCCGATAATTTCCGTCAGAGTTCTATTCAGGGCGTTATGAAAAGAATTAAAGCAAAGGGTGCAACGGTAATCATTTACGAACCGACTCTTAAAGATGGGGAGACCTTCTTCGGAAGTAAGGTCGTTAATGATTTAGATAAGTTCAAGGAGCAGAGTCAGGCGATTATTGCAAACAGGTATGATGAGAGCTTGGATGATGTTACTGAGAAGGTTTATACAAGAGATGTTTACAGAAGAGATTAAACTCTCTGAGAAAATATATGAGGTAGATGATAATGTCAGAAAAAATTAAAATTGTAGTATGTACACATAAAAAGAGTGCAATGCCAAAGGATAAGATGTATCTGCCTTTGCATGTAGGGGCTTCAGGAAAGAAAAATGAAGATGGTTCACAATTGGATTTTGGATATACACGGGACGATACAGGTGAAAATATTTCTGCTCGAAATTGCAATTTCGGAACTCAGACGGGGCTTTATTGGGCATGGAAAAATTTAGAAGCTGGGTATAAAGGTTTGGTACATTACCGTAGATATTTTGTTGGAAAACATTACAATAAGAAAGATATGATTGGTTCAGTGATGACTTATGATGAAATAGCACCTATGCTTTCTAAATTCAAAGTGTTTGTGCCAAAGAAACGTCACTATTATATAGAATCACTTTATTCACACTATGCTCATACACATGATGCGAAACATTTTGAAATTGTATCAGATATTATTAAGAAGGATTGTCCAGAGTATTTAAATGCATATAACCGTGTGATGAAAAGAACATGGGGATATATGTTTAATATGATGATTTTGAGAACTGACTTAATGGATGATTATTGTTCCTGGTTGTTCAATATTTTGTTCCAGGCAGTAGAGAGAATTGATAAAACAAATCTCTCAGCATTTGATAGCAGATTCTGTGGTCGAATTAGCGAAATCTTGTTTGATGTTTGGCTCGAAAACAAGATAGAGACAGGTATAGTCAAAAAAAGTGAAATAAAAGAACTACCATATATAGAAAATGTAAATTGGAATTATAAGTTGAAAGTTTTTCTTTCAGCAAAATTTCTTCATAAAAAATATGGTGCGAGTTCATAAACAGATATTGTGAAAAAATAGAGAGGGAGATAGACCTTATGAAATTTAAATATGTTGTTGTTGGAGCTGGATTAGCAGGTATCACGATTGCAGAAAGAATCGCAACTCAGCTCCATGAAAAAGTTCTTGTAATTGAGAAACGTCCGCAGATTGGTGGTAATGTTTACGATAAGTATGATGAAGCGGGGATTTTAGTTCAGATGTATGGGCCTCATACTTTCCACACAAATGATAAAGAGGTGTTTGATTACATTTGTCAGTATACAAAATGGCATGAATACCAGCACCGAGTTATGTCTTATGTGAATGGAAACTTTGTTCCGATGCCGATTTCATTAGAAACAATCAATCAACTCTATAATATGAATTTGTCTGAGAATCAGATGGAGGAGTTTATTGATAGTCGCCGTGAGAAGATTGATGAAATTAAGACAAGCGAAGATGTTGTTTTAAGTCAGGGTGGACGGGATATTTATGAGAAATTCTTTAAATATTTTACAATTAAGCAATGGGGTGTTTCTCCGGCAGAACTGGACAAGTCTGTTATTAGCCGTATTCCGTTCCGTAAAAATCGTGATACTCGTTACTTTACAGACCAGTATCAGGGAAACCCGCAAGGGGGATTCACACAAATGTGCCAGAATATGCTGAATCATCCTGAAATTAAAGTTATGCTCAATACGGATTACAAAGAAATCATTGACAGTATTGAGTATGAACACATGATTTATACAGGTCCGATTGATTATTATTTCAATTATTCACTTGGCAAACTTAAGTGGCGCAGTATTAAGTTCCTGTTTGAAACTTATAATAAGGAATCTTACCAGCCAGTTGCGAGTACACGTTGGCCGATGGATTACGAATATACCAGAATCACTGAGTTTAAGAAACTTACTGGTCAGGAGAATAAACAGACAACCATTTTGAAGGAAATTCCATGCGATGGTGATGAACCATTCTATACATTCCCTACAGCAGAATGGAAGGCATTGGCGCAGCAGTATCGTGATATGGCTGCTAAGGAAGATAATGTTACATTCTTGGGCAGATTGGCCGAGTACAAGTATTACGATATGGATGATGTAATAAGACGGGCACTCGATGTATTTGAAGATTTGAAATGTAAATAAGAGGGTTGGTATTCATGAATGGTAAGATTTTAATCATAGTAACTAGTTATCCCGGAGGAGGAAGTACAGAGGCGCATAGATTTGTTCATGTGCGAAATCTATTCTATGTCTCATCAGGATTAGATATTACAGTACTTAATTTTTCGGCAAAATATGATTACAATTATGAAGGAATTAACGTAATTACTTTAGATACATATAAAAACGAAAATGCAGAATATGAATTATTGATTTCACATCAACCTAACATAAGACAGCATTATCGTTTTATAAAAAAATATGGAAGTAGATTTAATAAGTATATGTTGTTTTTTCATGGACATGAAGTGTTGAGATTTAAAGCGACATATCCTAAGCCGTACAACTATGTTAGCAAAACCCCATTAAAAAGTTTGCTTCGTGATTTATACGATCAATTTAAGTTGGCTATTTGGCATAAATTTATTCCAAAAATCATAAATAAGTCAATGCTTGTATTTGTCAGCAATTGGATGTTAGAAGAATTTTTAAAGTCAACAAAACTTTCGCTAGATGATTTGTTAGGTAACTATAGTATTACTTATAATTGCGTAGGAAAATTATTTCAAGATACGGAGTATGATTTCAAATCAGTTAAGGATTATGATTTTGTGACTATAAGAAGTAATTTAGACGGCTCAAAGTATTGTATTGATTTGGTAACAGAACTTGCAAGAAATAATCCAAAATCAAAGTTCTTAGTTATTGGAAAAGGAAAGTTTTACTCTCATAGTATAAAACCAAGTAATGTCATTTGGGAAGATAGAGTGTTAAATCACAGAGAAATTATAGAAGTTTTACAAAAATCAAGATGTGCACTCATGCCGACTAGAACGGACGCACAAGGATTAATGATGTGCGAAATGGCAACCTTAGGAATGCCGGTTATTACATCAGATTTGCCCGTTTGTCATGAGGCATTAGATATGTTTGAAAATGTTTCGATGATTGACAATGAAAATACAAAAATTGATCTCGAAAAAATTTGTGAGAAATTGGAAGAAAAAATGCCTTATAAAAAGCAGGAATGTTATTTTAATACAAATACAAGTTTACATGAAGTATGCATAATAACGTCAATACTTAAAAAGTAGAATGCAAATGTAGGAGTAAACTAAAAGAGGACTACGAGAATGAAAAAGAAGATAATGTTGGTATTCGGCACAAGACCAGAGGCCATAAAAATGTGCCCATTGGTTAAAGAATTAAAAAAATATAGCGAGTTTGAGGTAATAGTTTGCGTAACAGGACAGCACAGACAAATGTTGGATCAGGTGCTTCGTGCATTTAATGTTAAAGCTGATTATGATTTATCTATAATGAAAGATAGTCAGACTTTATTTGATGTGACTGTAAATATTTTGGTAAAAATTAGAAATGTAATAGAAACTATTAAGCCTGCGATTGTGCTTGTTCATGGAGATACAAGCACTACTTTTGCAACTGCACTGGCTTGTTATTATTTACAGATACCGGTAGGTCATGTTGAAGCAGGATTGAGAACATATGATATCTATTCGCCATATCCAGAAGAGTTTAATCGTCAGGCAGTGGGAATTATTTCAAAATTTAATTTTGCACCAACGGAAATGGCAAAAAATAATTTACTTAAAGAAGGGAAAAAAGAAGAAAATATTTTCGTTACCGGTAATACTGCTATAGATGCTTTAAATACAACTGTTAGATGCGACTATTCTCATGAAGAATTGGATTGGGCAAAGGGGAGTAAACTAATTATGTTAACAGCTCATCGCAGAGAAAATTTAGGCGAGCCAATGCATCATATGTTTAGAGCAATAAGAAGAATTATTGATGAACATGAAGATGTTAAAGTTATATATCCCATTCATATGAATCCGATAGTGAGAAAAGCGGCAGCGGAGGAACTTGGAAATTGTGATAGGGTACATATTATAGAACCATTAGAGGTTTTGGATTTCCATAATTTTTTGTCACGAGCATATATGATTCTAACGGATAGTGGAGGAATTCAAGAGGAGGCTCCTTCATTAGGAAAGCCAGTTTTGGTCATGCGTGATACAACAGAGAGACCAGAAGGTATCCAAGCAGGAACGCTCAAGTTGGTTGGGACAAATGAAGAGTGTATATATTCGAATTTCAAAATATTACTAGAGTCAAAAGATGAATACGATAAAATGGCTCACGCATCCAATCCGTATGGAGATGGAACTGCGTGTAGGAGAATAGCGGAAATACTTAAAAGTAAATTGAGCAATGTTTGAGGAAAACGAGAATGGAAAATAGTAAAAAAGAAATTATAAAGAGAATATTATTTAAGTTGTATTATTTTGTTTCGATAATTTATTTACCTTTATTATATTTCGTGGAATATAAAGTTGGACAACTGAAATATTTATCCAAACATGATTATCTCGTATGGAAAAAAGCATTTTTAACGTTGCTTAAAGTTAATTACAAATCAAACTATGGACTGGGACAATACAAATTATTTTCAGCATTTGGTAAGGCGAGAATTAAAGTTGTTCGTATGAGTAAAAATGATAATAAGAATAATCCAATTGTTGTTTTAGCCGTAAAAAATGATAAGAATCGAATTATAATGCTTGTTGAACATTATAGAAAATTAGGTGTAAAAAAATTCGCGTTTCTTGATAACGGATCAACAGATGGAACATATGAATGGCTTTTTGAACAAATGGATATTGACTTATTTACTACGATAGACCAGTATAGCTCTTTTACTAAAGAGGCATGGATAAATCGTATAGTGAGTTATTATGGCTTTAATAGATGGTATATACTGACAGATTCAGATGAACTTGTTGTGTATAGTGAAATGGAAATACACTCATTGATTGATGTTGTGAAATTTGCTGAATATAAAGGAATGAGAAGACTAAAAGCCATTACATTAGATATGTACGCAGATACTGCTTTATTCGAGGCAATTGAAAATAAGAAGAATATTGAAGAGGAATATTGTTGGATGGATTCAGATAGTTACACTGCACAATCTAGGATAGTTGGAGATAAGAGCATTGTATCAATAGTTGGCGGACCAAGATTTCGAGTAATGGGTGTAACACCGACATTAATGAAATATCCATTGATATATTTCTGCGAAGGAACAGTAAGTTCTAATGCACATTTTCAATTCCCATACTCTGAAATTAACAATGATAATTGTTACTTAGGGATAAAGCATTATAAGTTTCTGGAAGATGATAAAAAAACTTATATGGAACGTATGCAATCAAATTCGGGGTTTTCATCAGGTGTGTCTCTTAAAAACGGAGGTTACTATAGGAAATATATGGATAGTGTAGAAAAAAATACTGATATTACTTTTATGTATCCGGGAAGCATAAAATTCGATTCTTCGAAGGTATTGGAAAAAATATTGATGATTACTAAAATTCCGTTCAAAAACTATGAGGAAACAAAAGGTGGTGTGTGAAATTGTCCATTAATAAGATAGCGAATGCTATAAAAAAGCCAAGGAAAATATTATTATATTTAAGTCGTCCATTAGAATCAGTGGGTTGCTTTGACTGGATTTCTGACGAACATTGGATTCCTATCCGATATTGGCTTAGAATGGGAAAGTTTCCAGATTTGAAAAATCCATATACATATACAGAAAAACTTCAATGGTTGAAATTACATAATAGGAATCCCTTGTATACAAAGTTAGTGGATAAGTATGAGGTGAAAAAATTTGTAGAATCACGTATTGGCGCTGAGTATGTCATTACGACATTAGGAATTTGGGATAGCTTTGAGGATATTAATTTTGATTCACTGCCGAATCAGTTTGTTTTGAAAACAACGCATGATTCTGGTGGCATTGTTATCTGCAAAGATAAATCAAAATTTGATATGGAGAATGCCAGAAAGGTATTGTCGCGTTCATTGAAACATAATTACTATTTAAGAACAGGAAGAGAGTGGCCTTACAAAAATGTAAAGCCGCGGATTATGGCAGAGAAATATATGGAAGATACTGGAACAAGAGAATTGAGAGATTATAAGTTCTTTACTTTCGGGGGGGGGGGTGCAAAGCATTATTTGTTGCTTCTGACCGTCAGACCGTAGGCGAAGAAGTGAAATTTGATTATTTTGACGCAGATTTTCACAAGTTAGATATTATAACAGTCCATCCCCATTCTAAACAAAATATTGAAAAGCCAAGCTGTTTTGATGAAATGAAAAGTCTTGCAGAGAAGCTTTCAAAGGGCATACCACATGTACGTGTAGATTTGTATGAAGTGAATGGAAGAGTGTATTTTGGAGAAATGACTTTTTTCCATTTTAGTGGAAGTACTCCGTTTACACCGGAAATATGGGATGAAAAATTCGGACAATGGTTGCAGCTGCCTCAAGTCAATGATGGCAATGCGTAAGTAGTCAGTTAGGATTGGTGTGATATATGAAAAAATGCGTGGATATTGTTGTGACATATAACCGTAAAGAACTGTTGAGGGAAAATATTTCTGCCTTGATAAAACAGAGTTATAGAGATCATGACATTTTAGTAATTGATAATGCAAGTACAGACGGAACACAAAAGATGGTGGAAGAATTAAACAATCCATTTATCAGATATTATAATACCGGTAAGAATTTGGGCGGCGCTGGAGGTTTTTCATATGGATTGAAAATAGCTGCTGAGGGCAATTATCGGTATGCGTGGATTATGGATGATGATTCTATCCCGGAAAATAGTGCCTTGGAGTCACTTATAAATAAATCGGACGCATTAAAGGATGAGTTTTCTTTTTTAGCATCTTTGGTTTATTGGATTGATGGAAATATATTTCCTATGAATTTTCCAAGATGTGACTATAAGGTTGTTGACAAAACGCCGCATATGTTTGTCAACAAATTCCGGTTATTGCCAATCACAGGAGGTTCTTTTGTTGGCTGTTTTGTTAACTTGCAGGTAGTACGTAAGGTAGGCCTGCCGATAGCAGACTTTTTCATTTATGGTGATGATCTTGAGTATACACATCGCTTAAAAAAGGAGAAACCCTGCTATCTTGATATGGATAGTTCGATTCTACATAAAGCCCCATCGAATAAAGGTGCAGATATTGCCACAGCCGGAGTAGATCGAATCCCGAGGTTTTTTTATCAGTCACGCAACGGAATGTATGTAGCGCGTAAAGATAAAAAAGTATTATTGAGATTTGCAGAAGTCGGCAGGCGTACCCTACGAATATTGAAAGAAGCTCCAGATTATAAAGGAAAACGAATCTGGATGCTTGCTAAAGGTACAATTTGTGGATTGGTATATAATCCACAAATCGAGTATCCAAATAGTCATAGGGTTTAATCCGGTTAACATTTATCGTCGACATGCAATTTATTAAAGCCTTCGCATGTTGCATAAAATCTGGTTTAAACCAAATTTATATGCAAATGGAGGTTAACGTTGATGAAAGTAAGTGTGATTGTTCCTGTTTATAATGTTGAAAAATATTTGAGAAGTTGTGTAAATAGTATACTTAATCAGACACTAAATGACATTGAAGTTATTCTTGTAGATGATGGAAGTCCCGATGCAAGCGGAGTTATTTGCGATGAACTTGCAAAGGCAGACGAAAGAGTAAAGGTCATTCATAAAAAGAATGCAGGTGTAGGTGCAGCCAGAAATGATGGTCTGTCACTTGCACAGGGAGAATGGGTGATTTTTGGGGATTCGGATGACTGGTTCGAAACAGATGCGTTGGAACAGTTGGTATCAGAGGGAGAAAAAACAAAAGCAGATGTTATATTCGGTGATGTCTATTTGGTAGAAAATGGAACAAAAAAGAATGTAGCATTTTATAAGGATGAATTTGTATGTAATGAGAATGAGTTTAAGAAAAAGCTGATTGCTGCAGATTTCAGTCGTGCATATTGTTATAATCCCCCAGAGACTGGAAGCGCTTTTGGATATGGTGGACCATGGAATAAATTGGTACGCCGGAATTTATTGACGGAAAATAATCTGAAATTTGATACGACTGTAAAGGGGATATTTGATGACCTGATTTATACGGCATATATTTTCGCATGTGCCAAAACTATTACATATCGGCACATTAGGGTTTACAACTACCGACATGTTGTTGCTTCCATTACGCGTACATATAAGCCTGTGTTCCTTGATATTAATAAGGCTATATTTGTGACTTGGGAAAATTTTCTAAAGCAATTTGGATATTATGAAGCATTAAAGAAACCTTATTACGCTAACGTTATTCGAAGATTTTGTCAACTATTAGGATTGTATTTCTTTAATGAAAAAAATGAACTTTCTTTTACCAGACAGTTGAAAGAACTTAGACAAGTGATAAAGGAAGAACCATATGTATCCGCAATTAGGCTGGCGGAGCCAAGTGGATTTCACAGTAAAGCTGATTGCTTAATATGTAATGCGGCTCGAACCGGTTCACCAATGATTATATATTTGGCGTACCGTATTGTACAGGCTATGCGTGGTTAGAGGGGAGGCATTATCATGGGAATCAAAAATAAAGTAAAGAGAGTTATTGGCAATAAAAATATATCGAATTTAAAATGTGTACGCGGAGTTTGCCGTTATTGTAAATACAAAGTCAGGGATAAAAGCAACTATAAAATTCAAGACGCTGATTGGACGTTGTGGAAGGAATATCAAGAACCGGATAAACATGTATTTTTTGGATATTACGATATTCAACAATTGAATAACAATCAGGAGAGGGCGTTATTTACAAAGATTTCTTTAAATGCAGATACAAGAAAAGATAATGCGGAACTTTTTTGGAGCGATTTAATAAATGGAGAGGAACATTATATTTCTCAGACCTCAGCATGGTGTTGGCAGCAAGGAAGTAGATTAAGATGGCATCCTGAGAATGATGCGGTTGTTCTTTTCAATGATGTTTTAGAAAATGAATATATAACACGTGTGTGGAACATTGAAACTAATACGGAAATCAAAAAGTATTCAAGAGCACTCTATGATATAACACCAGACATGAAATATGGATTTTCACTTAATTATTCGAGACTTCAGCGGCTGCGTCCTGGATATGGGTATAATAAGCTTCCAGACGAAACAATAGATGTGATGGCACCGGATAATGATGGTTTATTTCGTGTGAACTTGGAAACTAATGAAATTGAATTATTGGTATCGTTGCATGATTTGTCTGAAATGTCACCAGAATCTATAGATTTGTGGAATTACATTAATCATATTAGCGTTTCGCCGAGTGGAAAAAGGTTGATTTTTTTCCACATATGGACGCCGAGTGTGACAAGTAGATGGCGGGTGGCTTTATATAGTATTAACACCGATGGAACAGAATTGAAATGTTTGGAAAAAGATTATAGGGCATCACATTATTGTTGGATGAATGACGATCAAATACTTATTACGGCAGGAGGATTTTCCAATAAAGAATCCAGATATATTATTTATGATATTTTATCTGGCAAGAGAAAACTTTTGAATGGTGAGATGTTTAAATATGATGGGCATCCAACGGTTTCTTCAGATAAAAAGACATTTATTACAGATACATATCCGATAGGTAATAGTCGCCAGATTTTATATAGTGGTTCTGTGGAAAATGGTGAGTGTAGACCTATTCTGGATTTGTTTTCCAATCCTAGAATGTTTGAGGAAAAAAGATGTGATCTTCATCCAAGGGTCACAAGAGATGGAAAGTATATTTCGATAGATACGACATACAGAAAAGGAAAACGTTCGGTTATTATTTTAAAAAAACAGTGAGAGGAACAGTAAAATGAAAGTGGCAGTACGAAGCAGTATAAAGATAAATTCAATATTGGAAAGCATTCTGGCACTGCTACTTGTGTTGGAGTGTAATACGGTATATCAGCGTATGATAGATGTCAACCTCCATATGGACTGGCTATGTATATTTGTAGCATGTCTGCTTGCTTATAATACGCTAAGAAAAGGTGTGCTTAGGAAAAGCATCAGATATGTCTATATATTTATTGCAATATTAGTGGTTTATTTGGTTTTATCTTTTTACAAAAGCAATGTAATATCGTTTGTATCACTTTTTTGTTTGTTTTTTCTTGCAATGATGATTTACCTTTTGAACAAGGAGAATGAAGAACAGATTCTTTCGATTTATCGGAGATTTTCTGGTATTGTAGTGTACCTGACAGCAATTTCTACAATGATATGGTTTGGCTCAGAAATTCTTCACATATTTCAACCGAATATGGAAATTGAAATTGCATGGGGAAATGAACATTATGTGAGAGGAGTATTAGGTCTTTTCTTTCAGTGCCAGAGGGATACGACTTTTGGTTTGGGAGATTTTTATCGAAATTCCGGTATATTTTGTGAATCACCGATGTTTTCTTTAGTAGCGACCTTTGCACTTATTTATGAACTGTTTTTGCGCGGCTACTACAAGAAGCTTCGTATTGCTGTTTTATGCATTGGTATTTTATCGTCCATCACTTCAACAGGCATTATTATGCTTGGAGTGTGCTTCGGTTTGGTGTACTGGAAAAAGATAAGAACGGGGAAAAAATGGATTAAAATATTATATGTTGGCGGACTCATTATTCTTTTACCGGCTGCATTTATGCTGTTGCAGTCGGTTTTGGAAATGAAGTCAACAACGGGTTCTTACTCAATCAGAATGGCAGATTATATTATTGGATTTAGGGCATTTTTAAAGCATCCATTAACTGGAACTGGATTTAACTATTTGGCAAATTTATTGGTTGAGAAAGAGCATATTATGGCTTCTTTTGGAATGAAAGTAAATGATGTCGGGTTTAGTAATTCTATAGCTGCTGTTCTTGGGCAAGGCGGTGTTTATCTCTTTATTGTTTATCTGCTTCCATTTTTTAAGATAATGTTTTTAGGGGTAAAAACGAATAAGAGGAGTACAAAAGATGTTGTAGCTTGGGTTATTTCATTCCTGATTTTGTTTTGTGTGACTATTTTCCATGCAAAATATATTATGATGTATTTTCTTGCTTTTGCGTATTCCAGTTGGATTGCCATGCGAAAATCTTCAAAAAATATAGTAATTTGATATGTAAAGAGGAACATATAACGGATTATCAAAAGTTTTAAGAAACTATCATAGGAGAGAGGCAGAATGGAAAAGAAAAAATCATTGAAATGGAATTTTATAATGAATACAATCCTGACTATGTCGTCATTCATTTTCCCTCTGATTACATTTCCGTATGTATCAAGGGTGTTGCTGCCGGTTGGAACTGGTAAAGTGTCATTTGCAACATCATTCATTTCATATTTTTCGATGTTTGCTCAATTGGGAATTCCGACCTATGGAATAAGAGCTTGTGCAAAAGTGAGAGATAATAAAGAAGAACTAACCCGGACGGCACATGAGCTATTAATGATAAACATGATTATGTGTTTTATATCGTATGCTGTTCTTGTAATTGCCCTTATGACTATTCCGAGACTTAGAGAGGAACGTACTCTGTATGTAATTGTTAGTTTTACCATTATTCTTACTTCTATTGGAATGGAATGGTTGTATAAAGCGTTGGAACAGTACACTTATATTACAGTAAGATCAATAGTATTCAAATTCGTGGCATTAGTTGCAATGTTTTTACTTGTCCATCAGGAAGAGGATTATGTAATCTATGGTGGGATAACAATATTGGCAGCATCCTTTTCAAATATTTTCAATTTCTTTAATGCACATAAATATATTGATATGCATTTAGTAGGAAATTACAACTTGAAAAGGCATCTTAAACCAGTCATGGTTTTTTTTGCAATGGCTTGTGCAACCACAATTTATACGCATCTTGACACTGTAATGTTAGGATTTATGAAAACAGATGAAGATGTCGGATATTATAATGCGGCTGTCAGAAGCAAAAGTATTTTGGTAAGTATAGTGACTTCCCTTGGGGCGGTAGTATTGCCACGAGCATCTTATTATGTAAAACAGGGGATGATGGATGAATTTAGAAATATTAGTAAAAAGGCATTGAACTTTGTTTTTTTATTGGCAATACCTATGATGATTTATTTCATTTTGTTTGCAAAGCAGGGTATATACTTTTTGTCAGGAAGTGCATATGAGGGCTCTGTTCTTCCAATGAAAATTATTATGCCGACATTATTGTTCATCGGATTAACTAACATCCTGGGCATACAAATTCTTGTTCCAATGGGGAAAGAAACAGTAGTGTTGTTTTCGGTAATTGCGGGAGCTATTGTTGATATTATTATTAATTTAATACTGATTCCTGATTTAGCATCGGCTGGTGCAGCAATTGGAACATTGGTGGCAGAGATAATTGTTTTTATTATACAATTCTATTCTTTAAAAAAAGAATTTGTATTTGTGTTTAAGAAAATTAGTTACTGGAAGATAATACTAGGGGTTTTATTTGCAACTTTAGTCTCATATGGAATTGGATATTTGGAGTTTAATAGTTTTTTAATTTTGTTGTTGTCTGCAATTGCTTTTTTTGGAACATATGGAATGGTACTCGTTATAACAAAAGAAACTTTATCGTTTGAAATTGCGAAGCAGCTGCTTAGTAAATTCAAACGATAAAGATAGTGGGAGAAAACATAGATGGCTGATTTATATACTAAGAATGCAATGCATTGTAAAACGTGGGGGGTGGGGGGGGGGGTATAACGGAATTGACCTTTTTAAGTTTATAATGGCTATTTTTGTAGTCGCTATACATACTCAGCCGTTAATAAACTGCACAAACAGGATTCTGTTAAAAATATATTCCAGTATTGTTTCTTGCGCTGTTCCTTATTTTTTCCTGTCAAGTGGTTTTTTGTTAGCTAAAAAGATGTCAGACGGTTTTGATAAGGAAAGTGATTTGAAATGTATAACATTGTTTATTAGAAAAAATGTCAAACTTTATGTTTTATGGACATTACTCTATATGCCTTTGACATTTTACGGATATGTTGTTTCTGGAGATAGCTTTGTATTTTGTGTAGCACACTTTTTTCGAGGCTTATTTTTGACAGGAACTCATTATAACTCACATATGCTTTGGTACTTGTTGGCAACAATTTATATAATGGTCTCATAAATTAAGACACTTTTTCGGACAAA
>UMIC01010222.1_pt1 | contig 22586 bp, 10 predicted proteins | sample 1965681 | NCBI WGS metagenome assembly UMIC01 (sample SAMEA4836114, study PRJEB28245) | human gut metagenome | biome: gut microbiome; material: fecal sample | place: Denmark | collected 2008
AAAAAAAAATGACTGAAAGTGGATATTATCCCCCAGGGGCAGAACATGACCCTAATGCACCCTGGAATCAGGTTGATAACCCTGAAAGGGAAATTGAGGTCACAGTAAGTGTCACCCTTAGTAAAACTGTAAAGATTAAGGTATCTGACTATGAGATTACTGATTCTGGAAAGGATGAAGATGGTGAATATTTTGAGAATATAGACTACTCAAACTGTGACCTTAAAGGTGCAGTTGAAGAGCAGATTGTATTGCCTCAGGATGCTTGGAAAAATCTTAGATGTACCTTAGAACATAGGGATAGGGTATTTAATGATTTAAGAGATTGGAATGTTGATGACTTTGAAGTTATAATGGACTAATATGGCAACAGCAACTAAGATTCAATTAGTAGAATTTAACAAGGATGAGGCATTAAATGGTGCTCTCCTTGCATTCTCTTCTAATGGACAGTTGAGTGGAACAGTCAGTAACTATGTACTTAATTTTCAATTGAATAATATAGGTTCTGTTACAGAGAAATACTCTGGGCAAGTACAAAAAAAAATGTATTATTTCAATGATAATGGTGTATGTTCTGATGGTGATGAACTCCATAATCTGTTTATTGTAGATGCCAAGATTATTGCAACTCAAGGTACAGTAGCTACCAGAGGAGATGTAGGTACAGAAGAGAATATTGATATAGATGTGTTACAGCCAAGAGAGTACTTTGCAATGTATGCTTTGCAAGGTATATTGGCTAAAGTGGAAAATCCTTTAACATTGGATGATGGGCAGGTTACTCTCATATCAAGTATGGCATTTAAGATTGCTCAAAGTATGATGAGTACAGCAGCAGATTATAGAGCAGCTACCCTATCAGAAGAAACTCCTCCTTCATCTGTAGATGTGGATATTAACAATGTTACATCCACTACTGACAAATTATTGTACAATATGAGTCAGTCTATAGCTGGAATGCAGGAGAGTTTGAAGGATATTAAAGACACTATATCTGGTCAAGAAGGTGAAGTTCAGAAGGTAGAATTAAGTGCAGTATCTGTATCAGAAGTGCCTGTAAGGGTTACTAATGCTTACTTGAATACTTATGTGGACAATATGCCTACTGTCCCTTCAGAACCTGTATCTATTACTGGTACAGTAAGTGTAGATAACTTCCCCTCAAGTGGGACAGAATCATAAGATATGATAGACAATTTTGAATTAATCAAGAGCCTCTTCTATTTCAATGAAGCAAATGATATGTTCTTCCATTTACAGATTGTTCAGAGAGCCAAAGACCATAAGGGTGAGAACAAGAAAGTAAAGGAGAGTGCAATCAAAACTTACTTTATTAGAAGTAGAGAGCATCTTGATAGAGTGAAAGAAGAAGTAGTGTTTCTCTGTGAACATTATGGTGCAAGAGCCTATATCAATGTGGCTGGAAAGGATTTCAAGAATCTGCAAGACCTATTACTTGCTAAGTTAGCAGAGTATAATCTGAATGGTACTGTAAGAGACCCAAGGAGAATACTCAATAGTGCAGCAGGGGAATTGAAGTCAAGAAATCCTAAATGGGTAGTTGATATAGATGATGTATCTATGATGAATGCTATTGCAGATAAACTCTTTGAGTTATATGCAGAGGCTTGGAAAAAGAAAGGTTCTGATATTTCAGTAGAGGCACTTAAAGAAGTAGGATATGACTACATTTATGCCCAAATACCTACTAAACAAGGTATTCATCTCATTGTGAGACCTTTTAATCTACAAGCCTTTCATAAAGCATTTCCTGATGTAGATATACATAAGAACTCAATGGGAACTGTTTTATACATTCCTAACAGTCTTAACCATAGATATGTTTGTAGTGAGTGTGGTAGCACCAATATTCAGGTACAGGCATGGGTAAATGCTAATACTAATGAGTATATAGAGGGCATAACTGATAATACTGAATGTTGGTGTGAAGATTGTAGTAAACATACTAAACTTAAGGAGGTATGAGATATGTAGTGATTGAAGATTTTAATGGACTTATCAATCTGGTAGTAGACCCTGAAGATGGTATGACTAAAGTGTTTAATACCTATGAAGAAGCTAAAAAAGAAGCTGAAGATTGTCAAAATGGTATAGTAATTAACTTAGGAAATTAGAATATGGTAATTAAGAGAAAATTGTTTACTATAGAAATAGAAGATGGTCTAGAATACAATGTAGTAGCTGAATCATTTGATGAAGCTGTTGCTTTAGTAAGGAAATGGAGACCAGATTGTGAGATATGTAGGGTAATTAAACACCCTGATTCAACTGTACTAACTAAGGAGGATGTAGGATGAAACTTATAAAACCATCGTATGAAATATGGGAGCAACCTGCTGGTCTTGAGGGTATCTATAAACAGATAGAGAAAGCAGGAAGAGTATGTTATAAATCAGAAGATAAGATTACAGAAGATTCAGCTAAAGGATTTGTAGATAGAATGATTAAGTCTGGACATGGTGCTATGTTAGAGCATGGTACTGTGTATCTCAAAGTTACCAACAAGGGTCTTTCTTTAGATAATTATGATAAGAATCAGGTAGAAAATAAGTATATCAGTAATCCTTATTCTAAAGTTATCTTTGGTAAATATCCCAAGTATAATAGTTATGAGGAGAAACTTGAAGCTACACAGGAAGTTTATATAACTACAAACTATAGAGTTCTTGTAGAGAATGGCTGGCTTGATGACTTGCAGTATATCTGTGAACCTACAGAACATCATGAGAAAAGAGTATGTGTAAGATATACATCTGATATTCATTTCTACAAGGATTGTACTAGACATAGAGTATTCTCTTGGGCTATTGAGTCTACAAGATTCTGTAATTATATTAAACAGAAGTTTGGCTCTAGTGTATCATTTGCTACTCCTATATGGCTAAAGAATGAAGAGCAGGAAGAGTTTGAAGAAGACTTGAAAACTATAGAATCTATTTACTTTAAATGGATTAATAAGGGATGGCAACCACAGCAGGCTGCATATTTCTTAATTCAAGGAACTAAGGCTGAAATCATAATGACAGGGTTTATTTCTGACTATGAGCATTTCTTTGATTTGAGAAGTGAGATAGCTAAGACTGGACAACCTCATCCTACTGTAGTAGAGTTAGTAGAACCTTTGAGACAAGAATTCATTAAAAGAAGCTATATTAATAATTAAACATTATGGCATTTGGAACTAAGAAAACAGCGAAGGTAATTGAAACTCCTTCATTTGCTAGTAGAATGAGTAGTATTAAGAACATGTTTAAAGTTGCTCATGAAGATGCTAGTAAGCTAAAGGTAGAAATGGAGAAGGAGATTGAAAATAAGAATGCTCAAATAGCATCTTTACAGAGTGATATTGAGAATATCAATACTACTAAGAAAGAGGCTGAAGTATTTATGGAAAACATTTCAAAGCTTATATAAAGATGAGAACAAATTTAATTAAACCTAAAGTAAAGCCAGAGGTAAAACCTGAGGTAAGAACTAAAGTATCATCAGATGATGGTATGCTTGATATGGTAATTGCCTTTGATACTACTGGCTCTATGTCTTCCTATATAGGAGCAGTGAAGGACCATGTTACAGAGCTTGTGCCTAAGCTATTTAAGGCAAATCCTAATCTGAGATTAGGTATTGTAGCCTTTGGTGATTATTGTGATATGCCAAGCAAAGATAGATTTGGTAAGGCATATCAAGTATGTGAGCTTACTGATAATGAGAATAGACTTATAGAGTTCATTACTAATGCACAGGACACAAGTGGAGGTGATAGTGATGAGTTCTATGAACTTGTTATCAAGAAGATAGTAGAAGAGACTAATTGGAGAAAAGGTTCTACCAAAGCAGTTCTTCTTATTGCAGATGCAGAACCACATAGGGTAGAGTATAGTTACAGTGATAGAGTAGTTAATAATCAAATTGACTGGAGAGAGGAAGCTAAGAAAGCTGCTGAGAAAGGAATCAAGTTTGATACATTGACTATAAACAAAACTTGGTGGTATAAAGAACTCTCAAGTACTACTAATGGTGTAAGTGCTCCATTTAGTACAAGCTCAAAGACTTCACAACTTGTTGAAGCTGCTGCATTGGCAAGAGGAGGAGAAAAGACAAGAGGTCTTTATAAGGCTACTATGGATAGCTTTGAAGCAAGTGGTGATACTGAAATGACTGCTGTATATGCAGCCTATTCAAAAGAAGTAATACCTTAAAACAATAAAAACATGAAAGTAAATCTTGCAGAAATTGAAGTAGGGGACATCTTTTCTGAAGAGTCTCATTATATTGTAAAAGAGGTAAAGAAAGATAGTGTAGTATTCACTCATCTTGAAAGTGGTAAGGCAGTAAATCTTAGTAATGAGTATATCCACAGTATGCTTAATACCTCTGACCAATATGAAACAGAAGTGAAAGTTACTAAAGAAGATAAGAAAGATGGTACTCCGGGTATTAGAAGTATCTTTGAAAGTATCAAGTCTTCTGAAGTATTCACTGTAGTTTTCAAGAAACAGGATAAAGCTAAAACTAAGAAACAGTTTGAATCTGAAAGAGAAGCACAGAGGGCTGAGGCTGTAGCATTGATTGATAAGGCTAAAAAGCAGAAGAAGTCTATGGCTGTAGCTTATAAAGAAGCTCTTGAGTTCATTCAGAATAATCCTATCAAAGACTATATTGAAGGAGAAGACAGAGTACTAAGAGGTTTCAAGATGCAGTTTGTATCAAGAGATGGTAAGTACAAATGTATGGATATGGACATTGAAAGAACAGAGAAAGAAACTGGTGAAAGATTGGTGAACATCAACACCATAAGCTGCTTGATATATAATGGAGTGAAGTATGTAGTAGAGTAAATCTCTGCTATTTACTATCTCTTCTTGACAATATTAAGAGATTTTCTAAGGAGAGTAGCAATACTCTCCTTATTTCTTTATACCATAATTAGTAATCAAATTAACTAATGGCAACTTTTATACTTAATATCTTGGTTTATTAAGAATAAATGCCTATCTTTGCTGTCACTAATTTATAATAAAAACTATATGGAATTAGGAAATTGTTTAATTATAACTGATAAAATCAGAGACTTGGCTAAAAAATTACAGGGTGAAACAGAAGAATCTGTAAAAGGTCTTGTAGCCTTATGGCAAAAGCATAATAATAAGACTATGGAAGACTATCCTTCTGCTTCTGAGTTAAATAAGCTTAGAGGTGAACTTAGAAACACGAGTGTAAATTGGGCAAGAACTGCTGAAAATTCTTATGAAGTTTCCACAAGAGGAGATAAAAGATTTTCTGCTCTTGTAGCTACCTTCAAGAAAGGCACTGTTATAGATGGCATTGATGTAAGTGGCAAGACCATTGAAGATATATATCAGTCTGTCATCAAGAAAAGTAGAAAAGGACAAGCCCCAAGTAAGGATTCAAAGCTTTATAATGAATCATTAAAAACAAAAGAAGAAAGAGAGGATTTTTCATATACTGAAGGTTATCTTCCTTTATGGAGAGAGTGGGCAAAGCAGAATCCTGAGTTAATGAATGAGTTAAGGATAAAATCTTATGGTAAAACTCTTACTGACCAGTTTGCTAATACAAGAGTAAGTCAAGCAAGAGCACTGGCTGAGATACTGAATGAAAGTATCAGTGGTACTGAGTCTGTAAAAATGCTTGATGAAGCATTATCTCCTTCATTCAATGCTCCTAAGGTTTCATCTATTGAGGAACAAGCTAAGGTGGATTTAGACTTTGACCCAAGAACAAGAAGAGATAGAGTAACATTGATTGCAAGATTCTTTAGTAATGAAGTAGATAAGGCACTACAGGAAATGAGTGACTCTCTTAATAAGAGAATTGAAGAAGCTACTTCTGAAACTACAAGAATGCAATTGCAGAAAGAACTTAACTCTCTTGATAGATTTGATGCTATTAAGAAATACACTCCTGCTGGTATCTTTAGTAGAGTGTTGGATATATTCCAATCATATATTAATGATACAGAAGAGAATAGAGTTCAGGTTGAGTTGGGTAAGATTAACTCAACTAAAGGTTCTGAGAAGTATTCTAATGAGCAAAAGTTAGCTGCTGCTAAGAAGAAAGCTGCATATAAGGAACAGGCTTATAGAAAGGTAGTTGATAACTTCAAACCTCTGGCAGAAGAAGCAAGTACTTTGCTTATAATGACAGAGGGTATTAGAATTGACCCTAATTATATTGCTCCTAAAGATGCTAATCTCAATGATGATACTCCTGAAGGTGAAAGTAATCTTGATGAACAATCTGAGGATTGGAAACAAGAAGAGGCTTTTAAAGATGGATGGATGACTAACTACAGACAGGTTAGTTCTCATGAGTCATTATCACAAGCTGTAAGAAAGGCTATCAGACAAGTTCCTAGATTAGATTATAGAGGAAAATATGAGAAGGATGATTTAGGCTTTACAAGATATTTGGATGCTGACTATGTACATGCAACATTCATTGATAAGCTTAGAGATATGGTTACTTCTGAAGATATGATTCCTCTCATGCAAGAGCTTGGAAAGAATAAACCTTGGACAAGACAAGTAGTAAAGTTGTTGCAAGGAGATGAAACATTATTCTCTCAGTTCTATCAAGACTTCAGAAAGGACTTTATGCCTTATTGGATTCAGAAGAAAAAGATGATGCCTGATGGTACATTCAAGATGCAGACTATTGCTATTAATAAACCTGAAGGTGTATATTATCTTCTTGATGCTTGGAGAGATAACTATGAGAATGGTGTACAGCTTGATGATGATAGTGTATATGAAAAGAATGGAGATATTAATGTTGAGAATGCTGAAAAAGGGCTCAAATGGGTTGAGACTCTTAACAATAAATTCTCTAATCTTGACACTGAAGCAAGACTTGCATTACTTGAAGATGAAAGAGTTTGGAATACAATACTCAAGCTATTAAATATGCTTGGTATTGATGCTAACCCAGCAGTATTAAAGAATGCTCTTACAGATATTAAGACTGCTGAAAATGTAACATTTACTGACCCAATCATGCTTTTATTACCACAGTTGAATATTATATTCAGTGGTATTAAGAAAGGTGAAATCAAATCTGAAATAAGAGAAGATGGAACAGAGAAAAGAGGAGACTTAATCAACACATTTGGCTCTGCTTATAACATGATTGCAAGTATGATGGCTGAAGTGACTGAAGATGCTATTGAAAGTAGTGTTAGAGAAAATGATAAATCTTATTATTCTCATGTTACTCCAAGTTATCTTGGTAAGTTAATGAAGCAACTCAAGAATGTAAGAGGAGACAAGCAAAGATTTGAAGAGTTTATGAATACTGAATTCAAGCAGTATGAATGGTTCTTCAAAGATGGGTTGTGGAGAAATGATTGGCTGGAACAACTTGCTAATTCTGAGGAAATGAGAAAAGGTTTAAGTCATAAAGTAGTATTGAATTCTGATAAAGTAGACTATACTAACTGGGATGATTTGGACTATACTCTAGCATTGCTTACTGAATATTGGGGAGACCCAGAAGACAGTAGAACAAGTGTTAAGTGGGCATGGTATCATGTTCCTATTCTTTCAGACTCTCCTTCTGCTGAGTTCATCAGATTCAGAAAGTATGTAAGTGGAGTTGAGTATGATGAGAATGGAAATAAGTTATCCTATGATGACATTATTCTTGATAAACTAACTAACTTGGTTAATCAGGAATATGATAGAATCATGCTTGTTATTGCAAGAGATGAAGAACTTCAGAAAGGTAATCCTAATATCTCTCCTATTGCAAACTATGATATTTCCAGAAAGAAAGATGGAAGTATAAAGAGTATAGGAGGTGCTGAATTCAAGTTCTTGCCTGCACTTAATTCTATAAGATATGACAATGGAGAAACATTCCTTGACAGATTGAGTAGATTAAGTAGAGAAGGTAGTGGTGCTGATTTGAAAGATTTCATTAGAGGTGCTCTTAGAGAAGTTATGGATAATGGCTTTGAAGAAGCATATAGAGATTGGGCAAGAATTGGTTTATTTGATGAATTATCAAATGGTAAGTATAAGTATTTACCTTTTGCTGGACAATCACAGCAGAACTCAAGAACTGCAAAGTCTCTTATTAAAGCTAAAGAAATTCTTGGTACTACTTTATGGACTACAGATATGGAGTTGTTGTTGAAAGATTATAACAATAATAACCCAGTAGATGATAGAGTAGCTTCAAATCTGTTCCAACAGGTTAAGGATTTGATTACTCAGAAGTCTACAAGAGGTGATATTACTAAGCAAGAAGCTGAAAGTATCAATAGAAATCTTGTAGTCAAGAATAATGCAAAAGCTGCATTGAGAGAATATTACTGGAATAGTAAACTAGCTACTTCTCAAATCATTGAATTAACTACTACAGACTTAGCTTTCTATAAGAATGTAGAGGACTTTCAAAAGAGATATAAGGAGGTTCATGCTCCAGCTCTTAGAATGAATACCAAAGCTACTTATAAAGGTGAAAGAATTGGTAGAGATTGGGAAAGAACTATTTACTTACAGGATGATGAGATTACCTCTTCTGTATTGAGTGACATTGAAACAGTTCTTGATGAAAGAGTCAAGAAAGGTGAAATGACCAAGATAGACAGAGATAATATTGTCAATAAGTTCAAAGAAGTCAATGTAGCAGATGCTCAGGCTTATAGAAGTCTAAGCTCTTATAGAGCAATACTTGGTATGTCTGGTCAGTGGAATGATGAAATGGAGAAGGCATATAACAATTTCAAAGATGGAAAATGGGATATATCTGACTTCAATATCATTTGGCAGACTAAGAAACCTTATGTATATACTCAGATTAATAATATGAGTGGTGTAGAAGGTCATACTGGTATTAAGACTCCTGTACAGCACAAGAACTCTGAATTCTTATTACTTGCTATGCACGAGTTAATAGCTGGTCCACTTGGTAAATCAGGTAAGCTTAGAGCTATTAATGAGTTCATGGAGGAGAATAACATTGATGTAGTTCAGTTTGAGTCTACCACTAAAGTTGGTAAGCAAGGTGTCATTAATCTTAATAATGTTAATGACTATAAGCAAGTGAAGGAAGTCTTGAAGAATGCTACTATGCCTAATGGTGTAGAGAATCCTAATGTAGTTCATAAAGTAAGCTATGAGGATTATGGTTTTCAGACTGCAACTCCTGAACATGCTATTGATGCTGTACAGCTTGTAGGTACTCAGATTAGAAAGTTGATTACTGCTGATATTGCACCAGATACAATCATTGAAGTTAATGGTAAGAAGATGACCAAACAGGAATGGTTGGATTTATACAATGCTATCAATACTGAAAATATCATTCAAGCATTTTCTGATGTAGATAAGATATTCAGTGACCCTGAAGAGATTGAGAAGATTTTGCTTGAAGAGATTAGAGGTAATCAGAGATATGGAATTGATATGATGAGAGCATGTACTCTTAATGAGAATAAGCAATTCAATATTCCATTATTTGACCCTGTCCAATCTCAGAAAGTACAAACCTTACTTAATAGTATCATCAAGAGTAGAATTACTAAACAGAAGATTAGAGGTGGAGCTTTAATTCAGGTATCTGATTATGGCTTAACTGATGAGCTTAATGTAGTATTCAAAGATAAAGATGGTAATCTGATGTCTTGGGATAAGTATTCTAAAGAGCATAGAAATGCTACTAGAGAAGAATATGAAGCATTTGTAAATGAAGCAAGAAAGAATGGTGGATTATCAATTGCTTACCTTGAGTGTTATATGCCTGCTTATTCTAGAGAGTTCTATGAACCTCTTATGAAAGAAGGTACTCATGAGCTTGATATTACCAAACTTCCTGAAGACCTTAGAAAGTTGATTGGCTATAGAGTTCCAACAGAGGATAAGTATTCAATGGCTCCTCTGTATATTAAAGGATTCTTGCCACAACAGAATGGTTCTGCAATTATGCTTCCTGCTGAAATTACTACTCTATCAGGTTCAGACTTTGATGTGGATAAGATGTATATTATGTTACCTGAATTCACTATTAGAAAACTATACAATATTAAAGGAGCATGGGATGATTTCTATCTTAATAATCCAGATATTGTAGAAGAGATTGATAGAAACTTAGGTGACGCACTTACTCAATTCATCAAAGAACAGACTGAAGATTGGGATGAAGCAGCAGACTTGGATGATATAGCTGATTTTACAGAAGAGTTCAATGAGTGGTTAAAGAAGGAAGGTATTAAGAGATACCAATTCTCTGAAACTGCACAGAAGAGATTCTCTGAATGGTTTAAAGCTAATAAGAAGAATTACTTCATCAGAAAGAAGATAGAAAAGGTTAAGTATGACTTCAATAAAACTCCTCAGGAAAATAGTCTTGAAGCAAGAAATAACTTGTTGATAGATATGATGTGGGGTGTACTTACAAATGCAGATACTGCATCTAAGATTCTTAACCCGGGTGGTTTTGATTATCAGAAGAAGGCTACAAGAATTGTAAGTATTCTTAGTTCAAGTTATGAATCAGATTTGAGAAGGGATTTGAATATTCCTAATGGTCCAGTTATCACTAAGTTACTTTCAATGGATTTGGAAGAACTTGACAAACTTGCTGAAAGAACTAAGAGAAAACTTGACCCTATCTCTCCAAGAACTCAGGTACAACTTCATCAACAGAATATGACTGGTGCAAAGCTGATTGGTATATATGCAAACCATAATGCAAACCATGCTTTGATGCAACATACAGAGCTTGGATTGGATGTTGAGAATGGCTCATTTGTATTGAATGGAAAGAGATTGACTTCTCTACATGATATTATGAATAGAGACAAGGAGTTCATATCTAAGAACAATGCTGGATTCTTGGCTGCATCTGTGGATAATGTTAAAGACCCTGTGCTTGCTGGTATTAACCAGAATACATTTACTGCTGATGCTTCTATGCTTCTTTCAAGACTTGGTTATAATCCTATTGAGATAGGTTTACTTATGGCACAGCCTATTGTAATGGATATTACTCAGACTTATTTCAGAGAGAGTAGAGAAGGTAAAGGTAAGGATACTGTGATTGATGGAATTCTTGCAGAATACAAGAAGAAGGCTGCAATGATGGAAGAAGTTACTTATGACAATTATAAGAATAATGACTTCCTTGTTGAAGACCTTGCTAACAACATACTTATTTCAAAGGAGATGGCAGGTATTACAAGTGCCAGTCAAACCTCTGATTATAGTAAGGTTGAATTCTACAAGAAACAAGTTGCTGTTGGATACTTATTCAAGAGAGTAATGAAGACTGCTGATAGCCTTGGTCAGCTTGTACAAGCTACAAGGTCTGATACTCAAGGTGGTGCAGCAGGTCCAACTATTGCTGATACTAAGCTCAAAATCCAAAAGGTTCTAGACTTCTTGAAAGATATGGAGGAGAATGACAAGTTCCCACTTGTAGGGGCAGATGTAATCAGTGACAGTATTCTTCTTAATGATGACATTGACAACATAAGAGAGCAATTGCTTGCAAGTAAATTGCCTTTCTTACAGGCATTCTACACACTTGGATTGAAGCAATCAGAGAGAATGCTAAGCAAGTATTTCCCTCAATTCACTGAGTCATTTGATGAGGTAGTTGATGTTCTTAGAAACATGACAAAGACAGGTAGATTAAATGTGAAGACTATGAATAGTATTTACAATGATTTGCTTGCTTATATAATGTCTAAGACAGATTTCTTTGGTGCAGAACCTGATTGGAGTTCAGTAGATGAGAATGGTAATCCTACAAAGATGATTACATCTGCTGACAAGAGAAGGGACTTCATCAATAATTTCCCAACTTACTTTAAGAAAGTGGTTGCAGAGAATGAGGATATAGCTGACCTTGAGTTTATTAAGAGACTTAGAGTGATAAGGGCAAATGATACAAATCCTGTGGATACTGTAGTATTCAAGAATGTTGGTCAGTTAAGTCCTACTCTAAGAGAAAGATATATGAGAGACTGGGCATCATTATTATATATGAATAACCCAGAAGCTCAGAAGCTTGCTCTTAATTTATTCAGATACAGCTATTATAGAAATGGCTTTGCATTTGGTTCTTCAACATTTATCCATTTGGCTCCTGTAGCTGTAAGAAATGCAGTTCCTGAGTATATTAAAACATTGAGAAGCTTACTTACAACTGAGGATGACTACAGTAACTTTATTGAGCAGTATATCTATAATCACCTTGATAATAGAAAGCTGGTTCCTGAAGTTCCTGAAGATGCCTCAACTTCATTCATAGGTGAAGATAGTGAGATTAAGGATGAAGTTACATTTGTAATAGATGACAATGCAAACTTTGGAGACAAGAAAATTGTCAAGAAGAGAATTGATACTCCTGATGGTCCTGTATATGAATTCTTTGATTTCATAGCAAGAAGGACTAGGGGTAATTATGTCTATTATAGATTAACTACAGACAGAGTTGATGAAGCCAATGTAGCAGTTTATAGAAGAATTGAACCATTAGGTTTCAGAAACAGTTTCATTGAATATGAATATGGTAAGGAAGCTAGTGCAATGACTTCTGTTATTGAGAAGAATAGTAAGGACTACAATCCTAATGCTGCTAATGAGAGAGATTTCCTTTCTTATGAGACTCCTCAAATGACAGAAGAAGATTCAGTCTACTCTGAAATATATAGAGAAGCATTTAGTAGTGAGGCTTTAAATCAAGCTTATAGTGCAGTTTATGGTGCTCCTCTTGAGAAAGCATCTGGAGCTGAAAATGATGTAACATCTATTCAGCCTAATATAAATTATAAAGATGAGAATGGTGATAGTATTTGTGGTATAACTTTATATAGCTTGTAAGATATGGCAAGAAATTGTGCAATAATCCCTCAAGTAAAGAATAATAAAGGTCAAGTAGTAGACAGCAGGTTATTTAAAGACCTGCTTGCCTACACTGGCAATAATAGAAAAGAAACTGCCAGACTTTATTTGATTACTAAGAGTGACAAATTCATTAAGGATTGGAATCCAAGGCTTACATTAGATGAAAACAATGAACCAACAATCAGTAGTCTGTTGAAGAAGACTAATCTTAGTGATGTTATCCCTGAGTCTAAAGTACTTGAAAAGTTAAACAGAGATATTGGGTACTATAAAAGAGGAGATAATAGACCAGCTCTCTGGGTAAATAATGATGAGAACTATCAGAAACTTATTCAGAAAGCTATAGCCTTTAATCAAAACTCTGACTTTAGAGATGACTATGTAGCTAAGATTAATAAGATTCAAGACACTGAATCCTCAAGGATATTTATAGGAATAAAGGTAGAGAAAAGAAACAAACTCAATTCTATAGATGCTGATAAGATGGCATATAATGCTAACCTCAATAGTAGGTTAAGAGATATATTGGCAGCTAAAGGTATTGTAGTAGGTGCTCTAACTGACCTTGAAAAGAGAATGGGAATCAATGGTGTAACAGACTTTGATGTAGCAAGAAATGCTGCTAATGGTCTAATAGAAATGATTAGATTAGCTAATGGTATTGAGGGAGAAAAAGCTCTACCTGAAGAGTTTGCTCACTTTGCTATTGAAGCAATGGGAGAGTCCCCCCTCATCAATAGACTGATTAATAATCTTAGTTCTAATGGTCTTATAGGTGAAATACTTGGTGATGAATATGATATATACAATACTCTTTATAATGGGGATATTACCAAATTAGCCAAGGAAGCAGCAGGTAAGTTACTTGCAAAACACTTATTGAAATCTGAGTCTATTGGTCAAAAACCTTACAAAAATCTATTAGAGAGAGTAATCAATGCTATTAAATCCTTCTTCAAGACAATGAATGCCAGTCAGATACAAAAGGCTATGTATGAGGCAGACAGAGACTTTGGAAGGGTAGCAAGAGATATTCTTAATGGTAGAATGGATGAGGAAATCAATGTAGAAAATATAAGCACTTCTGGTTTATTCTATCAGACTAATGAAAGGGTGCAGAGAGATAGAAGACTATTACAGGACATCATGAATAATGAGTTGAAGAGGCTCAAGATTTATGAGAAGAGAAATCCAAATAGTCAGTTCAGTGCTAATCAAAGACTACTTATTGACAGACTTGAACTTGAATTGTCAGATAATAATGAGATTGAAGGAATATATACTTTTCTTGATAATGCTTTAGAGGAGTTACAAAAGGTTAGTAACAGACTTGAAGTATTAAGAAATACTCCAGCTACTAATGCAAATGAAAGAGCTTCTGTATTAAGAGATGTTAGAAATTACCTATACTCATACAAGAATATTATAGAAGATGTAAGAAAAGCATTAGTTGATGAAGAAAGGTATGCTGACAATAGATATGGTCAAAGAGTCAGAGTAGCATTGGATAATGCTTCTGTATTGATTGGAGACCTATTTGTTAAGTACAATGATGTATCTATGCCTTTATTTGTAGACTTCATTAAACCATTTGTTGGGGAGAATATCATGATACCATTTGGTAAGTTCAAAGGTAAAGTAATAAAAGCTGAGGACTTAGTTAAGATGGCTGATGAAGATATTTCTTTCTTTGATAGATGGCTTGATAGTATGGCAGATTCTTCTGACTATATGTTGAAAGTCATGGACCAAGCTGTCAAGAAGAGTAAAGAACAAGCTAGGTTAAGAACTATTGATGTGATGAAACAATTACAAGCTGCTACTATTAAGTTGGAGCAAGCTGGTATAAAGAACACTGACTGGATGTTTGAAAGAGATAGTAATGGCAATCTGTCTGGTAATTATATATCAGAGATTAATCAAGCTCTATTCAGAGATAAGGTCAGAGAAATGTTCAAAGCACTCAATGAGAAGTATGGTAGAAATCCTGTAGGAGATGCTGCTGAGAAGTATAAGAAAGAAAGACAAGCTTGGTTTGATGCTAACATGGAAACAGTCAATGGTAAGAAACAACCTAAGATGTCTATCTATGGTAGCAAGCAATACCAAAGTCTTAATGCAGCTCAAAAGGAGTACTATAATACTGTAATGGATATAAAGGCTAAGTTGGATTCTTACTTACCTGATAAATATACCACATTAACTAATGCTGTTAAGATAAGAAAGGACTTACTTGAAAGAGTAAAATCCTCTGATAGTGTTAAGTCAGGAGCAAAGCAAGTATGGGAAAGTATCAAAGATGAATTCATTAGAAGAACTGATGATGTAGACTTTGGTGATAGAGCAACTGTGAAAGACTTTGAAGGTAATGAGGTACAGACTCTTCCTATATACTACACTAAGTTGAAGGAAGGTGAAAGTGCTAATGACTTATCAACAGATATAGTAAGTACTCTTACTGCTTATGCTGCAATGGCTAATGACTTTGATGAAATGAATAAGGTAATTGATGTTCTTGAATTAGGAAGAGACCTATTAAGAGAAAGACAAGTTACACAGACTCAAGGAGGTAAGCCACTTATTGAGAAGTTCAAGGCAGTAGGTAGAAAGGTTGAAAGTAAATTAACCAAAGAAGGAGAAGCTACAAGATTTGTTCAAAGATTAAATGACTTCTTTGAGATGCAAGTCTATGGTAGGTACATGGCAGATGAAGGTACATTTGGAAAGACTAATATTGATAAGGGCAAAGTAGCTAACTTTGTAAATAGAGTTACTTCTATGAACAACTTAGCACTTAATGTTCTTTCAGGTATTTCCAATATTGCTACTGGTAAAGTCATGATGAGAATTGAATCTATGGCTGGTGAGTTCTTCAATGAGAAGAATACTATAACTGCTGATAGAGTATATGGTCAAGCTCTTCCTGAATATCTTGCTGAAATAGGTAATAGAGTTAGGACTAGTAAACTTGCTCTATGGGATGAACTATTCAATGTAATGCAGGAGTATGAACAGGATGTTAAAGAAGTAAACTTTGATAGAAAGACATGGTTCAGTAGAATGTTTAATACATCATCATTATTCTTTATGAGTAATGCTGGTGAACATTGGATGCAGAACAGAACTTCTTTAGCACTTGCAGATGCTTACAAGATGAAATCTCCTGAGGGTAAGATTGTTTCTTTATGGGATGCTATGGAAGTAGTTCCTATTGATAGCTCTAATAAAAAATTAGGAGCTAAATTACAATTGAAACAAGGTTATACTAAGGTAGATGGTAGTGCATTTACACAAGATGATATAATCAAATTCAGTAGAAAGAGTGCAGCAATCAATCAGAGAATGCACGGTATTTATAATAAAGCTGATAGAAATGCAATACAAAGATTAGCTGTAGGTAGAATGGCTATTATTTTCAGAAAGTGGGTGAAACCCTCACTTAACAGAAGGTTCAAGTCAGCTACATATAACTATGACTTACAAGCATGGACAGAAGGTTATTATAATACAACTGGTAGATTCATGTTACAACTTGCAAGAGATTTGAAAGAGACTCAATTGAATATAGCTGCAAGATGGAATGAACTTACACCTACTGAAAAGGCTAATATCAGAAGAGCACTTACTGAAGTATCACACTTCTTGGCAATATCTATGGTAATTGGATTAATTGAATGGTCTGATGATAAAGATAGACCTTGGTTAGTCAGAATGCTAGAGTATCAGGCTAGAAGATTATATACTGAATTAGGTGCATTAATACCCGGAAAATCTATGATTACAGAAGGGTTGAAGATTATCAAGTCACCTGCTGCTGGTGTAAATACTGTAGAGAATATTCTTGATTTACTTGGACTTATGAATCCATATAACTATGAAGTATTTGGAGGAGAAGATGCTATACTGCAATCTGGTAGATATAAAGAAGAGTCTAGAGCTTATAGATTATTCTTTGAGTCTCCAGTTATTCCAATGAATAAGACTATCTATAGAGGTTTACATCCTGAGGAAGGTATTCCATTCTTTAAGCAATAATAGCAAATAGGGAGAGTGAGTAAATTAAGTTTTACTCCTCTCCCTATTTTTTTTAATTTTTTTTTACCTAATAAAATAGGGCAAGGTAACAATCCTGCCCTAATAAAAAATTTCATCCTACTGATTAGATAGCTATACATTTAACAGCTTGGTCTCTTTCCTCTTGAGAGATAGAATCAAACTGTTCTTGTGTCCACCCTTTCTTCAATAGAGCTTCTTGGGTTTCAACATCTAAAGATTCAAATGATGTAGTATTTTCTCTTGTAGATTCTCTCATTTGACTCATAGCAGGAACTTTGAAAGTACTTGATGAATAGTTACCTTCATTGATACTTCTATAGTAATCAATCAAGTGAGGTTTCATTCTATTCCAGTTTCTTACTTTGGCAAGTAAGTCCTTGAAGAAGTCAAGTATTTTTCTACCTATTCCTCTATTTTCCCTATTCATTACATACTCTCTAAACCCTTCAGCCATACCCTCTTCAAGGTCTAAGTCAGATTTATCTCCATACATTTTTCTAGCCTCAGTCAATAATGCTTGTTTCTCATTATTGTCAAGAAGAAGATTAAATACAGCATGGAAAGCTTCATGATAAGTAGTACCCTCAGCAGCTATGTTAGACAAGGTAATTATTCCATTACTGAATTGTCCCCAAGCTAATGCACCTTGATTACCTACTTTAATAAGACCTTTCACTACTCTAACTCTATCATCATCTGATAATTGAGGTAACACTTTCTTAATCCATTCAAGTTCTTTCTCTTGATTCCATACAGGTCTTGATTCACTATCTACTCTTCTTAAACTAAACTCATCTTCAAATTCATCATCACTCTCATTTATAGCTTGTTCTGCTTGTAAAGCTTTAGCTGCACCTGAAGTAGTTGAAGGAGTAGACAAGATATTAGCAGGAGTTTCAATCTTAGGTGCTTCTACCTTAGGAGCAGATGCAGGGTCAAATATAAGAGTCTTCTCATTTGACATATCTGAAACTCTCTTAGGATTACCATTAAGAGCTTTACTGATAGTATCTTTAGCTTGTTTCTCAGTTAAAGTCATTGGGTCATTACTAATAATAGTAATAGAATTACCATTAGGGAATACTGCTAGATATGAGTTACTAGCAACATGGGCTTCTGAATTACCATACCCCTTAGTTATAATAGGTACCTTAGTCATATAGACTTCAATACCATTTATTTGACCAATAGGAGTTAGATAACCTTTATGCAATTTACCTTCTCTTATAAAGTATCCTACTTTACTATCTTCAAGACTATACTCAGGAAGTACATCATTAATAGGGTCTTGTGTTTCAAGAGCACTATTAAATACTGGTACAGATGAATTAGTAGGAGTAGGTTCACTAGCTTTTACAGCTCCAACTAATGGAACATTCACAGCTGGGTTATAAGTAACTATTATACCTTTCTCCTTTGTTATACTATCGACATTATCCTTATTATAGTTAAGAACAAATGGTAATATAGCCAAGGTAGTAATAGGAGTATTATATTGTGACTCAAACAGATTCTTATAAGCACTTAACTGTAATGTGTAATAATCTTCAGAACTCATTACCTGAGTAGCTGACTTATTCTTAAAGTAATTAGCTGGATGACCATATCTATCAGTAAAGTCATAGAAACTGTATCTACTTGTCTTTACATCATATATTCTAAAGTTTCCATCTGCATCAACTGAAAGAATATCAACTTCTCCTGCAACTCTTGTACCATCTGGATACTTCTGGAACAATACAATATTATTAGTTAAGAATCTTTCACCTCTTGCTTCTATATTTGACCTAATCTCAGTTAGAGAAGCTATTAAGTCTGTGAAAGCTTTCTCACTCATATTATCAGGTTTCACTGGAGTATCATTAGATGTGAAGAAGTGTCTTATCACACTATCTACTGAAGTACCAGCATTTAATGCTCTCTGAGAGTTAGTACCATTCATACTATCTCTGATGATATTTACAATAGTATCTCTACTTCTTGCATCCATCTTACCACTAAAAGTATCTAAGTTTACTTTCCAATGGTTATTTAGATACTTCAGATAGTTATTATATTGAGTAGGATTATCAGTGTATTGTGATAACTTAACTCTGATTTCTTTCAAAGCTTCAGTCTGTCTCTTTGATTCTACCCAATTACTTCCTAATCTACTATGCACTCTTGTATATTCATGATATTGACCATCATCTTCAAGTATATAATAGAACTCTCCATCAGTTCTTGTCTTATCTACTTTCTTTTGATTTTCAGCTATTTGAGCTATCACTTTCTTACTATCTGCCACAGTTCTTTCTCTACCAGCAATTTTATCTTTAACTTCTTGAGCCTCTTTACTATTTGATTCATAAATATGGAACTCATTCATATCAAACACTCTTCCATCTGGTAATAGTAATCTGTTATTAATCATAAATGCTCCATTATTATTATCTCCATATAAAGATTTAGCATGGGCATACCATTTAACCTTTTCAGGAAGAACTACAGATACTCCTTGTTCATTTCTAGCAGTATTACTTGTTAAATCTACATAGTACTTACTACCTTGAGGAGTTTGTACTAATATTCCCGATATAGCACCTTCAGTACCTCCAACAGGAGTCTCTACTTTTCTTGTAGGTTGAGGAGTTACAGAAGCTGGATTTACTGCTTTACTTAGATTACCTTCACTATTGAAGTAGTCTGTAGTAAACCAGTTACTTACTACTTTAGCATCAGATATATTTGATGTAAGCACATTAGAATTAACTAACATATTATTATATCCACCTCTATTCAACATACCAAGATTTACCTGAATAGGTAAATTGAAGTCAAGAAGAATATTAGTTATTTCCTTAGCTACTTCATCTACACTCTTTGAAGCTGGGGAAGTCTGAACTTCATTATTTCCTGTGATAGAGAATACTGTGTTATTATCCCATTTCTCAGTTAAGAATACAGTTTTTACTTCTTCTTTTCTAAGTCTCTTTCCACCTCTTTCTTCATATATCTCATTACCTTGAGAATCTCTTTGTACTTTAGTAAATCTAATACCATTACCACTATCTGAAGTAAACCAGTCAATATGTAAGTCACCTGTATATAGATTAGTCTTCAATGATTTAACTGCTTCATTCAAGTCATCTTCACTTAATGAATTAGCAAGAGCATCTATAGACTCTTGTATATTCTTAAATACTTGAGTACCTTGTACTTCAATATCTTCAGTATTGAACTCTGTCTTATTAAAGTGCTTTACTCTTACAGCAGCAGGTGAATATTTACCAGCAGCATTAGGAATTAGAAGATACATTCTACCTTCCTTCTGACTCATATCTACTGGCTTAATAATCAGACTATCATCTAATTTACCATTAGTAGCTAAAGTACCATTCTTTATTATACCAAATATAGGTGCTCTACCTTCACCTGATACATTAGGAATATTAGCTAAGCTTTTTTCTTCTGTACCATAAGGTATCTTACCAACCATTACTTGTGATACTCTAGTAGTAGGAGTAGCTATAAATCTTTCTGATGATTTAGCTCCTTTATTCTTTAATGCTAAAGCTAATGAATTAACTAGGGAATCTAAGTTAAAACTACTTCTATTATTCCAATAGTACTCTGCATTAGCTTCTTTAAAGATTTTCTCAATATTACTTCCATCTCTTAGAGCTAGGTCATCACTAGATAATGAAGTTAATTCAGATAATCTCTTAACTAATAATTCTCTATTAACTCTCTTAGCTTTTTCTGAATTACTTTTATCTAGTGTACTGAATAAAGGAATTAAATCTCTTACCACTATTTCTGTGGTATTAGTAGTACCTCTATTATTAAATTCAGCTCTTATCCTCTCTTCTAGACCAGCCAGACCCTCATATCTATCTACTGAGTATTGTGATTCATCAAGACTACCTAAAATCTGATTGTTTCTTTTATCTACAATAAAGATTGTATGGTCATTGAATGCTGGGTCAATCATAAATCCAAGTTCATCACCTACTTTAAGATTACCCTCATTTACATAAGTGAATGCACCATTATCTCTTAGATAGTTATATATCTCATCAAAGTTTACTCCTTTTTCTCTTTCAGCAGCTACAACATTAAATGGTCTGAAGTCTCCTTCTTTAGTACCCTCAATATGAAGCTCAGGTATTGAAGGTCTGTAATATGGTCTTCTACCTGTTTGCTTATTATCAAGAGACTGTGGAGTCTCAGCTCTTTCATTTGATTGCTTATTTTCATCACTTACTTGAGTTGCAGTTACATTACCAACTGGTGGTTCATAAGTAGTAACAGGAAGTCCTTCTCCATTTACAGGAGGCACAGTAGAAGTACCACTATCTCCTGTAGTATCTTTTTCAGGAGAAGCTGGATTAGGATTACCTTTTGCTCTTAACTCTCTATATTCTTTTGAGAATCTATCCTTAAATCTATTCTCATTATTGATTTGATTCATTGCTTTAAGAAGTGCATACTGAGCTTCTTGGAACTTAGTAGCATTATCTTCTGGAGACAAAGTATCATCATATAGTGCATCTGCATTATCTACATATATAGAGTTAGGATTTGCTATCTCCTCCAAATTAGAAGAGTTTTCAAATTGGTCTTGAAGAAGTTTAAGAGCACCTGATTTAACCTCAGGACTTTCATCAAGAGAATTAATTACTCTTTGGACATCATTATTATAAGAGTTTACTTCTCTATAATTCTTAGCCATTTCATTATTCTCTTTCTCTAAAGATTTAAGAGTTTCATTCTTTAGATTGTCATCTGCTTCTTCATTAAGAGCCTGTCTGAACTCAGTTAAATTAGTAGCTGCAATAAGCTTTGATTTTAAATTATCAGACTTTCTATTAGCCTCTTCTGTAGCAATAGTTTCAGTAGAGTTTATAATATCTCTCTGTAACTTTATAGGATTTTCAAGATACTCTCTTAACTTAGTATTGTATTTTCCTGTAGCATTAACAAGCTTGACTATATCATCAATCTTGCCATTTATAGTTTGGATATTGTCAGCATCTACACCACTGATAGGGTCTTCAATAACAGACTTAATACCTTTAACTAGCTTAGGGTCACTAGCTAATAGATAAGCAAAAGTCTTATCATCCAGACCTCTTACAGTCTCAAGTATAGACATACTTCTTCTTATCTGTCTTTCATTCTTGTCAGCATCATTGTATAATGAAGATAATCCTGCATGACCTTTACCTTCTTCAGTCTTAACTATATTATACATTTCTGCAAGCTGTGACATACTACCAAGTACTGTACCTATTGTAGGCTTTACTTCACTTGATAATTGATTAGCTCTATCTTGCCAATTACCAATTTGAGACTTTAACCAAGTCAATTCTTCGAGCTGTTCATCATTTAATTGCTGACCAGTTCTAACATCTATATCATCTTTTATCTTAGTATAGTTAGTGGTAGCATTAAGCATTTCATCTTTTGTCTTAGTAAGCTTATCTATCATTTCCTGTTTACCCTCAGGAGTACTATACATAGGATTACCATTCTTATCAACAAATGGTCCTATCTTTGAACCATCTTCTGAAGTAGATGTTGTATTCTCTACTATAGATGCAAGATTCTCATCTGAAGTATCATAAGCAGAATTAATAAGAGTAGTCA
>UMIC01006415.1_pt1 | contig 22335 bp, 18 predicted proteins | sample 1965681 | NCBI WGS metagenome assembly UMIC01 (sample SAMEA4836114, study PRJEB28245) | human gut metagenome | biome: gut microbiome; material: fecal sample | place: Denmark | collected 2008
TATTAAGTTTTTTATTATGTTCCCTTTGTACACCGTTGCAATGTTTTATATTGCAACAAATCTGCATTAAAATAGGACGCAGAATCTCTCCCACGCCCTCACAACTATCTGGCTTTATCTTCTCTTACCTTTGATACTTCCTTATGTGACGCTTCCTGCTTCACCTCATCCGCACCTCTAGCCTCAAATGCATCTGCATTATACTGATACTCCTGCGGTTCAGCGACCATTGGTGAATATACAATCTCTGCTTCCACTCGCTCAGTTTCTGTCCTCTCCGGCTCCGTCTGTTCCTGCTCCTTTGCATTCTCCATACGCTTCTCCTTATCAAGCTGCACATTCATAGCCAGATTATCTAGCTTATCAATAGATGCATCCAGATGAAGCTCCATTGATACCAGCATCTTTTTCACTGCTTTCATAGGGGCAAGCACTGCCTTTGTAATTGGATGTTTCTGCTCTTTCTGTGAGTAATCTACCTCCGGCTTGTCAGCAAAAGTACGGAATGCATTGGCTGCTGTCTGCCCAGCTTCACGAAATCCTTTTGCAAGAAGCGCTGTCTTTGCTATATCCTTATCCGTGGTCTTGATTGCACCTCTTACATTTTCCCGGATATCAAGAAGTCTTTTCTTAATTCTTAAGAACTCCGACACCCTGTATAATGCAGATCTTCCCTTTGCCTTTGCTTCATCAACTATGCTCTTTGCTGTAGATTTGACCTGTGCTTTCACTTCAAATACCTGCGACTTTATCTGCTCACATCTGGCATTAAATCGCTCCTGTGCTTCTGACAATGCCTTTTTAGCATTATTGATAAGCGTATCTTCCTGCATTTCTTTGATCTGATTCTGCATATTGGTGAGTTCTTCCGTCATGGAATCAATCTTTTTCTCCAGTCCATCCACATAGCTGCATATCTCAAATACATCATTTGCCTGCTCTTTCATGGCATTCTTCTTTAATAATTCGAGAAGTTCTCTTATGACCTCCTCGTTGGTAAGTGTTTTTCCTGCTTCTATATCCATTCTGTTTCCTCCATTCTGTAAATGGGGCAGCCTTGGCCGCCCCTGTAACATGATTACTAATTATCGAAAGGGCGTTGCCTCTTTGTCCTTCTCTTTATCGGGATTGACATGATGTTTCTCGGCACTCTCCCTCGCCTTTTCGTTGCTCTTATCCTTTGCTTTCTCATATTCAGAGATAATCTCATTATAGAGTTTTTCCCTGAAATCCTTTGTGACCGGATAGCAGACATCCTGGTAGATTGGCTTGCCCTGCTCATCCACCTGCTTTGTCTTATAAGAAGGCATTGATACAAAGATTTTCTCTTTACCCTGCACGATATTGATATTATTTACGATGAAACTGTTTTCAAAATAAATGCGTGCAAGTCCCTTGATGTTACTGCCTTCCCTCTCATAAGGTGTCACAGTTACGGAAAACTCAGGCATTTCACGTGTTCTGTCCTGCTTCTGTGTCTCCTCTTTCTCTGGTTCCTTGATTCTTGCATAGGCATCAAGGATATTGGTGTAGAGTTCCTCACGAAACTCTGCTGTGATAGGATTGCACACATCCTTATAAATCACGCCATTGCTTTCATCACGCTCATTGGAGCGGTATCTTGGCATTGATACGAAAAGCTCTCCCTTATCCTTATTCTCAAGAATTGCAATATTGGTAATCTTAAATGAATCACCAAATACTACTGTTGCAAATCCTTTGATATTGCTGCCCTCTTTTGCCCTTACTTCGTTTACCTTAATTGAATACTTCATATACTATTCCTCGCTTTCTTTTTGTTCTTTGTTTTGCTCCGGTATGATAAACTCACACCAAAGCTGTTCTATCTGTTCACAAGACAATCTGCCATTTACCCAGTTGCCAAGTGTAACGACCATTCCGTCCTGCTCATAGTAGAGCCACTCCTGTGTTTCAATGTTCCCCTCATACACAATGGTCACATCAAAATCAGGCATAAATAATCCTTCCTCTGCATCCCATACACAGGCTATTCCCTGCCTGAGTGTCAGATTCAGGCTTTCGACATACACAGACCAGCCGCTTACGACTATCTGAAAGTCATCATCAATCTCTGCAATATCATCCTCGATGTCAATTAGCTCTTCCATTTCCGATACTGCCTCTTCTATCTCACCTAACCGATATCTCTTATTCATCCATCACCGCCTCCTTATAAATGCACCTGACTACAAAACGCATGGTTCCTTTCTGGGAACAGGTAAAAAGAGTTAGTTCTTTTTCATCGCCCTGTGTCTTGATGCTGTTATCATACGGATTTACTACCTCTGTCTCTGTTACCTCATAGATATGCTTCAGCCCATTTTTGTCGGTTATCATTACTTCATCACCTATGGATATCTGACTTAGTGGTGTAAAAAATGTGCCATATCTGCTGCCATTGTGACCGCACAATACACAGTTGCCACTCTCCCCAATCCCTGCTGTTTCTTCTATATGACCGATCCCGGCATTAAGCACTTTACTTGTGGTTCCTTCCATTACCGGATACCTGATATCTAAGCCCGGTATCTCAATGATGCCGATAACACCGCCTTCTTTAAGAATGGCTTCATCCTCTTCACTAATGGAGGTTTGCTCTTCCTCCACATCTGTTTCTTCATCGTAATCATCCTCCAATGTCTGCTCAAATTCACTTATTAGCTGTTCTGTCTGTTTTTCTCCGGTTGCCCTCCAGAAAAAAGGGACTGCCATAATGGCAATCCCTGCTGTAATCAGTAGTCCTGCGACCACTTTTCTTATACTCATCTTACTCACTCTCCTATCGTGTTCTGCCCTCTCTGTCCGCTGGATAAGCACCTTTATCCTCTGCTACAATTGCTGCAGATTCCATTCTGTCATCTGCTTCTCTTTCTTCCTCCGGTCCGCTCAGGTCTGCATCCACAGCCTTTGCGTTCTCAAGGTCAAGCTGGGCATTCAGTTCACACTGTCTTGCCAGCTTTTCTTCCAGCTCCGTGCTGTATGCAAATGGCTTATCATACTCACTCTTTGATGCTTCAAGGTCATTCTGGTACTGCTCAATCTTCTTTTCTAAGAAATCAATGTTCTCATGGAGTCCATTGAACAGGTTTTCAAGCTTCACCATACTGCCGACCGGACTGGTGGAAAGCTCTGCTTTATACTCTGTCTTTCCACGAAGCACCATATAATTGATGTCAAGGAAGTTCTTTTCCACAAGCAGCTCAAATCCATGGAATTTACCGATTGCAGTTGTCTCTCCGGTCTTACACTTGCTGATTGCTTCAAGCATCATCGTTCCGCCATCCACTCGCTCTGTGTAAGTTGCTTTGCCTATGGTGATGGCAAATTCCGGATTATCAATCAGTTCTTTATCCCTTGCCTTTACATCCTCTCTTACATTAGCAAGCTTTTCGGTTGCTGTCTTAATGAGCTTCGGGTACTTAATCATAAAGTTATCCTGCAAGCCATATCTCTGATTGTCATAAGATGCCTTCAATAGCTTTAATCTCTGGACATCATTGTCAATCTCCATCTTTTCCTTGATTAAAGGATTGCCTGTGGCAACCGCTTTAATCTCTGCATAGGAAAGTGTTGCCTCATCGATATCCTCACAGCTTCGGCTTACAGCCTTGCTTGTCATGACCTGACTGATGAATCGCTGCTTATTTTCAACAAGCGACCAGTTGTATGCATCAAAAGTTCCTTTGGTGACATATCTATAGATTGCCACCTCTTCATTTTCGTTGCCCTGCCTGATGCCTCGTCCTTCCCTCTGTTCAATGGAGCTTGGCTTCCAAGGACAGTCCACATGATGCATTGCAACCAGATGTGTCTGAACATTAACGCCAGTACCACATTTATCTGTAGAACCTATAAGCACTTTTTTCTTACCTGTTCTCATTTCCTTAAATAGTGCATCCCGCTGTGCGTCGGTCTTTGCATCATGGATAAATGCTATCTCCTCTGCCGGAATACCATACTGTATCAGTGTTTCCTTCAGATAATCGTAGATGGTAAAATCCTTATCCGGTCCCGGTGTGCCGATATCCGAAAAAATAAGCTGGCAGCCTATATGACCGTTGGCATTTCCTTTCTCATATTCTTTCCATACATTCTCCGCTACCTTATTGAGCTTTCCATCTGGATTATTTGGTGCGTCCTTATCAATCAGCCTTGCATCTGTTCCGAGTAATCTTGCCTCATGAGTAATCTTTAGGAAGTTGTCCACACTTGGATCAACTCCACCACCTCTGATACGCTCTGCCCTCACAACAAAGTCTTCCATAACCTGCTTTACATACCAGTCAGGCTCTGACTCCACTATGATAGGCTTGCCGCCACGAATAGCCGGCACATCAAGGTCAAGCATGTCTGCGGTCTGCACATCTGCTACTTCACGAAAGATATTCATAAGCTCCGGCAGATTCGTAAACTTATTGAATCTGCTCTTAAAACGGAATCCACTTCCCTCTACAGTAAGCTCCAGTGCTGTTGTCACTTCACCAAAGTTCGCTGCCCATGAATCAAAGTGATAAATTCCCATCTCTTCAAGTGCTGCCTTCTGCAAGTAAAGCTGCATGACATACATCTCACACATGGTATTGGATATCGGTGTACCTGTCGCAAACACAATGCCTCTGCCATCATTTATCTCAGACAAATACTGGCACTTAAGCTGCATATCCGTTGACTTCTTTGCTCCACTGCTGCTGATACCTGATACATTATTCATCTTGGAAAAAATCGCAAGGTTCTTAAAATTATGTGCCTCGTCTACCATAATAGAGTCAACACCCAGCTCCTCAAAGGTTATAAGGTCATCCTTTCTGCTCTCATCAGATAGAGATTTCAGCTGTTCCTCCAGCTTTTTCTTCTGACTTTCCATCTGCTTTACAGTCCATCTCTCTCCGTTACGTTCCTTCATCTCATCAATCGCATAGCTGATTTCATCAATCTGCTCGTTAAGCATTCTTTCCTTTCTCTCTGCTGAGATTGGAATTTTCTCAAACTGCGAGTGCGACATGATGATACAGTCATAGTCACCTGTTGCAATCCTTGATACGAACTGCTTTCTGCGGCTTTTTTCAAAATCACGCTCTGTGGCAACTAAGATATTTGCTGACGGATAAAGCCTTAAAAACTCTGATGCAGTCTGCCCGATAAGTGGCTTTGGAACAACCATGATTGTCTTATTGGCAAGTCCGAGTCTCTTCTGCTCCATGCAGGCAGCCATCATCTCAAAGGACTTTCCGGCACCGACACAGTGTGCAAGCAGTGTATTTCCTCCAAGAAGGATTCTAGCCACCGCATTCTTCTGATGAGGCTTTAGCTCAATTGCTGGATTCATTCCCGGAAACTGCAGATGGCTTCCGTCATACTCACGCAGGCGGATGTTATTGAATGTCTCGTTGTAATATTCCACATACTTCTGTCTTCGCTCCGGCTCTGCAAACAGCCATTCCTTGAACTTCTCCTTGATCATGTTCTGTTTTTCCCTTGCAAGCATTGTCTCATTCTTATTGACTTCGTAATGATATTTGCCATCACCATCATCAATCCTGTCCCTTACTGTTACAGTTTTAAGATTCAGCGTATCCTCAATAATAGAATAAGCATCCATGCGGCTTGTACCATAGGTCTTAGTAGCTGCCACTGAATGCTTATCCATGCTCTTATTCTCGATGAACCATTCCATGCTCATCTTATTTAAGTGTACCTGAATGCCTGTATTGTAAAACTGGCTTCTGACTGCCCTTGCTCTTCTTGGTGTATTGAGAAGCTCATAGATAAACTGCTCATAATCAAGCGACTCAATCCATGTCGTACCAATCTTTACATCAATATCCGAGGCTTCAATCCATTCCGGCTGCACCTTTTCAAGTGCTGCCACATTTCCTGCAAATCTTTCTGCCTGCGGATTGTCTGTATCAGCCGCCATAGCCTTTGCTACACGAAGTTTGTCTCTCACATTTCCCGAAAGATACTCGTCTGCTGTCTCCCAGCCGATGTCGGGATTGTTCTCGTTGTAGCGGTCTGGATTTAGGAAAACCAGTCCGTCCAGCTCTTCCACAAGGACTGCCCTTCTAAGCTCTGCTAATGCATCATCACTTAGCGTTATCTCATCCACTGTCTGTCCGGACTTTTCTGCAAGTTCTTCCTTTGCATTTGTAATATCCGGCTCATAGATAGAAAGCATATAGGCAAGATTTACATATCCAAATTCATTGACGGATACATTTAATGCTTCCACAGCGGTCTCTACCCTGTCTATGACAGTCTTTGCCTTAATCGTCTGCTTATAAAACATATCCGCTTTTTTCACCTCCCCGTCTTCATTTACTTCCTCAAGGCTGCAAAGAAGCGGATAATCGCTATCATCTCGAAATGCTATTCTATTTGCTTTTGAAGTAATGGCTCCATACTGCTTTACGAAGGCATCGTATTTCACATTAAGAAGTCTCTGCTTATCAGAAAGCTCCTCCTCACTGCAGCCATCCATCTGAATATCAATCAGCTCTCTTGTTATCTGTCTGATTTCATCAAGGCTTCTGATTCGCTCCTCGGCAGTCTGTGATACCTCTTTTCTTACCATCTCAGAATTTTCCCTGTAATAGAGTTTTCCTTCAAAAAATGTGTAAGTGTAGTTTCTCACATCCGGATCAGCCGGGATAACTTCCTCCGTCTGCTCCGCCTCATCTGACACTCTCTCAAAATCTGTCATCTGTGCTTTGATATTTCTGATTGCCTTATTGAGAGCCTCGTACATATTGAAGTTCTCATCATTATTCACACAGACTGTATATCTGCTGTCCTGTCCGTAAATCCTTGTGTCATATTCCATAGATCCAAGCATCATCTCCGGATGCTCTGCAAAATAAGAGTTGACTGCAATGCCATTCTCAGTTACACCAAGGTGTACCCAGTCAGGTTCAATATCAATCTTTCTCTCCCTCTTCTGCAAAAACAGGATATCTGCTGTCACTTCGGTTCCTGCATTATCTTTAAATGCAGTATTCGGAAGTCTTACTGCTCCCACAAGCTCTGCTCTTTCAGCCAGATACTTTCGGATAGTAGGATTTGCCTTATCAAGTGTTCCCTTTGTGGTGATTACTGCAACCATGCCTCCCGGTCTTACCTGATCAAGTGCTTTTGCCAGAAAATAATCGTGGATACGGAAGTTATACTTGTTGTACTTTGGATCAAATACCTTATAATCACCAAATGGCACATTTCCGACAACCACATCAAAAAAGTTATCCGGATATGTGGTATTCTCAAATCCTGTGATACTGATATTGGCATTCTGATAAAGCTGCTTTGCAATTCTTCCTGAAATGCTGTCAAGCTCCACCCCATACAGCTTGCTTCTCTGCATTGGTGCCGGCATACTTCCAAAGAAGTTACCGATACCCATAGATGGCTCTAATACATTGCCGCCTCTGAAACCAAACTGGACAAGTGCCGAATTTATGCACATGGCAATCTCCGGTGAAGTGTAAAAGGCATTGTTTACTGTTGCCCTTGCCGCACTGTATTCCTCATCAGATAAAAGGTCTTTAAGCTCTGCATATTCTTTGCTCCAGCCTGCGTTTTCCTCATCAAATGCCTGTGACAGTCCGCCCCATCCGACAAACTTCGACAGAACTTTCTGTTCCTCCGGTGTGGCAAGCCTGTTTTCTGATTCAATCTGCTTTAAAGTGCGGATTGCATCAATATTCCACTGATATCTGGTCTTAGCACCGCCTTTTTCCATTTCCCAGAGATTATAGTGGAAGTTGTATTTTTTCTGTGCTGCATCATCTGAAACCACATGTCCATTCTCATCAATCTTGGTTTCCCAGCCATTCGCTATTGCTCTTTCCCTGGTTTCAAGACGATTGGCTTTTACACTATCCTCGATATCAAAGAATCTCTTATAGACCGGATTCATCTTATCCCTGTCAGCCTTCTGCTTTGTCTCCTGATAATACTTCTTCTGGTCTTCTCCGCAGTAAAATGGCTGTTTTACCATATAGGATAAAATCTCGTATAACTCACGCCAGTCGAGAGCACCTTCCTTTCGCACACCATTCCTGTTCTTATAGCTGATCTTCACATATCCGCTTCTGATTGAGTACTCCACAAGACCATACTTATTGTTGGAATATGCTTTTCTTTCTGCATTATCTGTCCCTAATGCAATATCCCTGATAAGGTCAAGTTTATTGGGCATAAATGCAAAATCAGACTGCACCACATCCATAAGGAATGCCCTAAACGGAGTGTAGCAGCTGCAATCTGTCACAAGAATCTCCGCCGCATCACGCAGGTCTTCATCAAGCTCTGCAATACGCTTGGCATAATCAATCGGTGTAATATACTTAAGCTCTGATGGATCTTTTTCAGTTGTTTCAGCTTCTATCTCTGCACCATATTCTGCCTGTGTTACCATGCGGTCTTCATCGGCAGTTTCCTGTGGTGTCATGCCTTTTGCACTTACATAATCTCTATTAGAAGCATAGCTCTCCGGCTCATCCGGTATTGCATAATCATCAATCTCTGATTCTGCCTCCTCCGGTTCCACTTCCCGGTATTCGGCATCAATGACCTCATCATCCTCACGGAGTCCGTCCATCGCAAGCTCATCAATACGAGGTGTCTCAGACTGGTATTCTCCTGTAAGAATAAGGACACCAAGCTCTTTTTCGATATCTTTCCACGAAACATATCCTTCAACCTCTCCATCCTCATCTCGCCACTGAAAACGCAGTCCATTCCCATGAAATGTGTCATATCCGTGCAGCCCTAGTCCGTCAACCGGCCAGCCTGCACCTCCCTGACCATACTCTGCTTTGATACGCTTTGCCCTGGTTCCTGCATCAATCTCTGTTTCAAAAATCTTGCATACCCTGCCCTTGCCACCGACAAAGCCTGTACCTCTCATAAGCACCTGTTTGATATACTCACCTGGTACTGTTGCAGACTTTTTGGGATTCAGATAATTGTATTTACCTGCTAATGCAGCTTTTCTGTCCTGCTCGAACTGACGCATAAACTGATTATTGTTTTCGTCCTCAGTATGAATGGTGCCAATACTTGCCTGCCCATTCTGGTCGAAAAAAAAGGAAGCCTGTGTATATTCGGCTTCCTTACTAACACCCAATGAATTGATTTCATCAAGTTCCCTATTCAGTTCTGTATCATCTGATTCTAGTGGAATCGCATCACTATCTGATTCAGTACCACTTCCTCTGCCTGCATCTTCGCCTGCTCTCTTATCTTCCACATCTCCATTGTCGATGACGGATTCTGTGGCTTGTGCTTCTCCAGATACTGCATCTCCAGTCTGTCGTAGAGCTGATTCGCTTCCGCCTCTACCGCTGACATCTTCTCGTACATCTTCCCGAATCTCATCAGCGTCTTGTATCTTGCCGGCTCGTTCTCCTTTAGATAGTTCATCGCCATCCTTCCGTATTTGCCCAGCTTCGTGAGATCCTCCGTCTCGTCCGGCATCTCTATCTGCGGATAAAGCAGTCCGTCCACTTCCTTGTAAGTCATTTCTTCTAACATATCCAATTCTCCTTTCGCTCTCGATTGCCTTTAAGTTACGACTAAATTCTCTAAGAACACTACAGGAGACATCGCATACAATGGAACCAAGACGGTAAATGATCTCTTCGTCTTTGATATTTACGATCTGACTAAAATCCTGTTCTTGCACAGATAAGTCAAATCCGCATCTCGTCCCTACAGCATACATGACACTTGTATATACAAGCTGCTCCATGTCCATTTCCTGCTGTAAGCCATTGCGTTTCTTACTTTCTTCCTTTATCACACTACCTGATAGCTGCATAAGCTCGGTCATTCGGTCTCCGAACTCTTCTTTTATTATAAGCCAAACATCTGTTCCTGTAAACTGTTTTAATATATTTTTTAGAGACTCCCTGTCGCTGTTATCGTACTGCTCAATCTGACCTTCTGACACAAGAAAATCCAGATAATCCTTAAGATTTTCTCCCTCAAGGTCCCATGTCAGTTTGACATTTTTCCCTCCGGTATCACTGATATCAAAGATATACCTCATGCGTGGATTCAGTGCCCTCGACGGGAAGATAGCGCAGCCTTTCGCACCACGCTTTACATATCTTCCCACCTTTTTCCAGGTATCATAATCTGCCATGAGTGTGCTTTTTTCCGGAGGTCTCTGAGCTGTTACCATAACGATATTGTCAAATTCATAGCGGTATAACTGACCTGCGACCTTTAACACATCCTTCCAGTTCTTTTCTGATCTGGTGATGTTACCAATTTCAGAATCGTATATCGCTTTGACCTTCATATCAACGCCCATACCTTTGTCCTCCTCTACTTAAACATCTCTGCAAACAATCCTTTAAATAGCTTTAACTCATCCTTATCCAGCTCGATTGCAAATTCATTGTCGATTGCCTGTTTTTCGCATTTATCCTTTTTCTTTGCAATCTTACGCACCACACGAAGAAGCACATAGCACTCCTTGGACTTTGCAATGCTCTGTTTAAAGGTCAGCTCATCCTCATCGACTGACTTCTGTGTCTGATAGATAATCTCTTTTAACTTATCATTGATACCATCTACTTCCTCAAGGGAAATAATAACGGATGCCTTAGAAGCACCCGATCTGTCCCACTCCTTATGAAGTTCCTTTACTAAAAACTCCATGTTCTTAATTACTGTTGTTGAATCACTTTTCATCTTGCTCTTCCTCCGTTTTCTTTTAATGAAGAAGGGAGCTGACTTTCGCTGATAGGTGCAAAATCAACTCCCTTCATGTCCTCTGCTCCAAGGACTATCTGCTCTGCATAATACATATCCATTGCCTTATTGATGGCATCGTCAAGCGACTCTGCCTTTACTTTCTGTACTCGTGAAAGCACTTCTTTTATCTCAACATTAAATTCCTGTTCCATATGATATCGCCTCCTGTAAAAATCTCATCACCGGCACTTTTCTTCCTTTACCTGTCTTTCCTTAAAGCCCTCATCGTACTTTCCATCTTCCAGCCTGTCGTAAAAACAGTCCTCTTCAATCGTTCCGAAATCCTCATACATCTGGTGAAGGAAATCATTCTGCAGTTTCTTTGGCACATCATCATCCTTTGACATATCCTGATAAAAATAGAACTTCTGCTTTAGCTTTGCCCTGTAATCATAGATATCCTCTATCTTTTCCGGTGTGCCATACTCTCTTTTGTATGCCTTGAAATTCGTGGTTGAGAGTGTGGAACCAAGATAAATGCCATGCTCCCACGCTACCCCGATTGTGGTATTATCCTTTGAAGGCTTCTCATCCTTGGGATAACGCTTATACTCTGTCGCACCAAGGGCGATTGTAAGAGAACCTGACTTCATATCCATCACCACAAGATTTCTTGGTGATAATGCTTCAAGCACCATGTAATCATGGTCATTGAAGTTATGGAATGTCTGTCCCCTTTCAAATGATCTGTCCACACTTTCATAATGCAGGTTAAAATCATCTACCCAGCCCTTATCGGTCATTCCAATCTCCTTAAGCTTTGCAACACATTCAGAAGAACTGGCTTCTTTATCAAACCGGAATTCCTTGGAATCGTTATAAAATCCCTGAAGAAAGTGTCCCAGCTGAATATCATCCAGACAGAATCTCGCAGATACCGTTACATTTGCTGCCCTGTAATACTCTGTGAAGTTATCTGCTTTACCAAGCGTCCTTCCAAGCTGCAACAAATTGTCTGCAAGCTCTGACATGTCATCAACTGCTATAAAACTCTTATAATCATCCAGAGTCATCAGCATATTTGTCTCTGTTCCCCTGTCGTTTTCTGTTACCAGTATCATATCTTTTAAATCCATTCTTACCTCCAGTCTCAGAGAGAGACTATGCCCTCTCTGCAAATTTCCTGTTATGGTCTTCCTATCACAACAATCTTTCCTGTGCTTGCCACATCCCGGTAAACCACACCAAGACTTTCATTAAGTGCCTCTACCACTTTGCCATTTCCGACATATACTGCCACATGGCTGATGTTCTTATATCTTCCATTGCTTGTAAAACTATAAAAGATAAGGTCTCCCGGCTGTAACTCATCAAAGGAGACTGTCTTTCCGGCTTCATCCAGTCCCTGTGCCTCCGCTGCCGCTGTGGTTGCCCCACCGTAACTAATATCCACGCCTGCATCCTTCCATGAATAATAGGCTAAGGAGCTGCAGTCATAATAGTTACCGCTGTCTCTTAAATCCTGACTATAAGGAAAGCCAACTCTGTGAAGTGCATAGGAGCAGACTGTTTTCTGCCTGCTGTCTGTAATTTCGTTTAAGATGGCATTGATTTCATCCTCAGTCATGGAGCTTACTCCCGGACTTCCGCCTCCACCGCCACTTCCGCTTCCGGCATATCCAAGTTGTCCCATAAACTCCGGACTCATGATCTGCTCAAGCATTTCCACCTGATCAGAATTAAATCCATAGACCGAAATCATATCTCTGTACGATTTCAGTGTGACATTCACATACAGAACAGACTTCGTGACAGTAGTCACATTGCCGTCTGCATCTGTTTCTTCCACATCCTTTGTTCCTGTGCTTGTGGTGTATGAACACATATCATTTACTACTGCCTGCAGCCAGCCTTTTGAAGTGTCATTCATGACTGTTGCAGTATCTCCGACACCATGCTTGACCATATAGACAGCCATGATGTCATAGTAATTGCTTGGATTTTCTTCCATACCTTCATAATCCACATAGACAAGTTCTCCAAGGTAATATCCGGTATGCTCATTCACTTTCGTGTTCACATCCCGGTTAAACTCCTGCACATAGGCACTCGTTACTGTCTGCACGGTATCTCCTGATTCAAGTGGTGGCAGGAATAAAGCAAATGGAGAATTGTAAAGGATTGCTATCACCGCTATAACCGGAACCGCAATCATGGCAACTACAAGAACAAGTAACAACAGCACCAATCCGATAATCGGTGCAGCTGCCTTTACCCAGGTAATCGCTTTTCGCACAATCAGATCCTTTACCAGCTTCGCCACGCTGTCTGTCTGATTCTCCTGTGCTTTCATCTTATCCAGAAAGAATTTTATCTTCCTGCTCCGGTTGGTCATCTTTTCATCCTTGACCTCTATGGACACACCTGCAGCATATCCGGCTGCCATGCCGATTGCAGTGCCAACTCCCGGTGCAACCGCTGTCCCTGCCGCCGTAGCAGCTGCCTTTGTAGCAGTTTTTGTTGCAACCTTGGCAGTAGTCTTTGCTGTTTCTTTTGCCGTCTCTTTAGCTACCGTCTTGGCTGTTTCTTTGGCAGCTTTCTTTGCTGTCTTTTTTGCCAGCTTCTTTCCTGCCTCTACCTTCTTGATACGCTTCTTTGCCTCGGCTGCCGCCTTTTTCCTGAAAAGTGCAGCCCCCTTAGAAGCAGTTCCGGTAACAGGTCGGCTTGCTTCATATGCAAGATATGCTGCCTGCGATACCTCCTGACCGCCTTCCACCTGATCTGTTACTGCCCCGGCTACAAGTGCTCCAGTTCTTCCTGCAATGTGAAGATTCGTGTTCTTGGTCTTGATGGAAGTGTTTGATTCCTTAAGGTTTTGCTTGAATCTTGATAATCCCTTATTCTTCGGCTCCGACTGATGAATGGTACTCTTGCGATAGGACTTCTTTCTATCCGTATCAGTTACCTTTGCACCAGCTGTCTTAGGACCTCTCTCTACTGTATAGATGTTACTCCCCTTAATCTTGGCTCCCTTCGGTTCGTGGGCATGAATCTTGGCTTTCTCCTTGGTGTGAATGACCATCGGTTTGTCATCAACCTTTCTAATTTTCAATTTTCTCACCTCCTACTTTGAAAAATAAAATAAGCCGCTAGGGAGCAAAAATTACTCCTTAACGGCTATGTAAAATCATTCAATATTCAATTATTAAAAGCAACATGAAACTGAAATTTCACGCAGACTATTCCTATACCGTAATGTCTATTCTGACCGATGATTTCTTCTCACCAAAATGCTTTATTTCGATATCCTTCATTTCCTCTATAACATCTTTTTCAATTTGGTGAACATCACTTAATTGTAAATCTCGCTTCGAATCATTTACTATTTTTGCTGCCTCATCTACTGAAACAGTTGTATCTGATGTTAACTGTTCAGACCTTTCAGTATCGTTTGAATCCTCTGCAACCTGCCCCTTTTCTATAGATGTCTCTACAATTTCCTCTTCTGTTGGCAAATCCCTATATTCTGTACTTTTTACAAATCTTGTGAATGACTCTACAGCTCTAAAAGTATTTCCCATGATACGTTGAGCTTCCTTAAGCTTTTCACTCTTTGGAATATTTGGATTATTCACGATACTTTTTAGTTCTGCCAAATTTCCATTCATCTCATTTACTTGAAGCCTTTGAGCCTCTTCTTTTGTCTTACATCTCTCCAACCTACGCTCATAAGCTTCTTGTTCCATTCTTGCCGCTTTATATTCCATATAGGCTTTAGGGTCTTTCTGACGAATAGCATCTTCTTCTGAAGCTGTTAATTCTTGACCGCTTGCAATCTTGTTATAAATCTGACTATATGCAGAACTTTCTTTGTCTCGCTCAAGTTGCTCTCGGAAATGCTGAATCATGCTTTCTTCCTGACTTGTTACAGTCATACCCTCTTGCTTCTTTACAACATCCCCGGTAGCCTTCTTTTGCTCCCAATCATTTACTAACTGCATCTGATTCACAGCGTTTCGTATTGTACCTGCAATCATAGCACACCTCCAATTCCCGGTTAATGCTACGATTAAATAGTGATATCAAACTTCATACCCTGTGTTGCCTTTTCTTCTGTTATCTTACTCCAATCCAGTTCAGAAATCTTTTCAAGTAATTCTTCTTTTGAATTTGCCTGAATTGTAGTCCGCTTAACAGTTACATCCTTCTTTTCCTGCTTTTTCTCCTCTGCACGTTTTTCCTTTAATTCTTCAAGCCGTTCTTTCTGCTTTTCTGTAATCTTCTCCAAATCAGCAAAAAGTGTCATCTTTCCATCATCATCAAAGGACATAGTTAACTTATTTAATACAGTTCCACTATTGTCTGTCGTTCCCCAAGCACGTTCAAACCCAAACTGTTCATTGATTTTATCTGACATCTCAACTGCAGTTTTTACCGTAGACAATTTTTCCCGTGCATATTTCTCATCGGATGCCATTCTTTCAAGTTCAGCACTTGAAAAAACAACTGTAAATTCCTTATCGCTTTGGTCTACTAATCCTCTGAAATCATCGCCTTTATCAGCAATAATAAAATCGAAATCCGCATTATCCTTACGCAATGTTTCCAGATATTTCTGTGCCTTAGAAGATAACTTATCTTCGCTGGATTTTATTTTCTGTGCATTGGGCTGCACATCTTTTGCTTTCTCTGTGTTATTTTGCTTACTAACAGTATTGCTCTTATAATAATCTGTTACCTGTGTTAAATTAGCTGCTCTAATCATGGTATCATCCTCCTTGAAAATTGATACAGAAATCCGTTTCTATATCTGTAATATCGGCACTTTATATCCAAAAGTTAATAGTGCGTAAAATTCAAATTTTCTTTTCCCTAATAATTACAAATATTCCTTGGAAATTGCTTCCACACCATACATTTCCATAAATGCATCCAGGTCCGCTGCATCCCCAATCAACATATTCTCGTCAAAGTGTACGATAAGCATATCTTAAAATCCAGCCACATGTTCTCCGGTACAAATGATACATTTTAGAACTGCTTCCTTATTTATTTTTCATATCGAATCTTATATGCTTTCTTCTTAAAAATAGGGAATATCTAATTTATTATCATCAAGGTCGGACATTCATCCGACCTCTTGATTATACTATAGATTCTATAAAAATTCATCTGTTATCACTGCAGCATTGCTTCTTTTTTCTTCTGTTCCGCAATCTTCTCATGAATGTTGGTATTATACAGCCTGTACAAATCCGTATCCTTGCTGATCTGATTATCAAAGGGAATTACTACCGAACCACACTTAATAAGTCCCATTCCAGAGGCGGTATTAGTTACGAACCGAAGCTGTGCCTCTGATACCCCGATAACCTCCGCCATCTTTGAACTGTCTGTATTTGCCTGCTTCAAGAGTGCCACAAACTCAGAGTTTGCAAGCATTGTGGTTGCTGTGTAATTCTGCAACAGATCGACAACATTCTGCGTGATACCGGTACAAAGACCTCCCTGCTTTCTTACCTTCTTCCAGAGCTGCTGCAGATATTTTGCAGAATACTCCGAATTAAGCAGGACATGGAACTCATCAATATAGAGCCATGTTGCCTTGCCTCGCTTACCATTCTCAACAATCCTGTTCTGAATGGACTCCATCATAACAAGCATTGTGATAGGACTAAGCTCTGTACCTAAGTCCCTGATGCCATAGACTGTAAATCTGTTATCCACATCCACATTTGTCTGGTGGTTGAAGATGTTAAGCGAACCATTTACAAAAAGTTCCAAAGACAATGCAATGTCTTTTGCCTCGTCCTCCGGCTGTGCCATGAGAATATCGTAAAAATCACTCATTACCGGGATATACTTCTCTTTGCTCCTTGCAATGTCGATATACAGTTTTCTCACACAGCGGTCGATGATTGACTTCTGTCTTGAATTTAAGCTGTCACCGATGCACTGCTCACAAAGACCAAGCATGAACTCGCCCTTTTCTCTTACCATTCCCTTGGAATCATTCGGATCAAGGCTCCATACATCCATCTCCAGCGGATTCACATAGTTATCCGTGTAGGTGGACATATTTACCACTGTTCCACCATAAGTCTCAGCAATATCAAAGTATTCGTTCATTGGATCTATAACGATTATTTCATCATCTCCCGACAAGAATACGCTGCCCATTTCCATCTTGCAGAAGAAGGATTTACCGGAACCCGGCACACCAAATACAAAGCCATTTCCATTGATGAGCTTCTTTCTGTTACCGATATTCACATTCTTGCTGATCTGGTTGATGCCATAATAGTTTCCTGTGCTGTCATTTAATTCCTGCACATTAAATGGCATAAGCACCGCAAGTGACTGGGTAAGAAGTGTACGCATTGTCTCCACCTGTCTTACACCAATCGGAAGTGCTGTGTTGAGTGCCTCCCTCTGCTTTAAGTAGTGTGTGTCAATCGTGCAGCTGTTACGCTTTCCGATAGTCTCTACTGTCTCACATACACTCTCAAGCTCCTTCTTGCTTTCTGCCATAAGAATAATGGTTACTCCCACAAAGAAAAGGCACTGGTCATTCTCACGGACATCATCCATGATTTCCTCAATCTCCTTTTTCTCCGTCCTTTTGGCATATGAGATTTCCGTAGAAAAATCGTTATTCTTATTACGGACTCTCTGCTGCTTAATGATATCCGACTCAATACCAAGGTATTTCTTCTGAAGCACCTTTGTTGTCAGATCCTTGGGAACAGGCACCACATCAATGCTCGTGATGGAATGAACCGGAAGGGAAGTAATCTCATTGATGAATCTGTCTGACAAACTGCTCGGATACTTTTTGATAAAAAGTGCCTTGCAGAATTTACTCTCATCCTCAAAATGGTCTGGGAAATATTTCACCATCCCATTGCACAGATCATTTCTAAAATCTGCCCCGACCTTCTTTGCCTTTTTGATATCAAAATCAAAGCTGCCCTCATCTCCAAGATGATAATAGTCATAGAGCACTTTCAGTCTCTCATTGCCATTAAGTGGTACAATCTCCGCACCAAGCTCAATGAAAGCCTTGTGTATCGTTGCCTCAAGGGTTGCAAACTGTGCCTTTGCCTCCTCGAAGTTCTTTCTCTCAATCGTGATTGTCAGGTATCTCTCCTGCTCAATCCCCTGTCTGCCCTCAATAATCTTCTCCTCAATGATGTCATTGTAGATTCTTCTATAATTGTTGAAGCCATCGTTTTTCTCAGCAATCAGAACCTTGTCACGGAGTTCATCCATGTTTTTGTTCTTATTGTTGATCGTAATCTTATAATTACAGTCCAGCGAATTTAAGAACTTGCAGTATCTCTCAAATATGCCGATCTGCTCATCCTCCGTTGCTGTTGTGTAATTGATGTCCTGAAAGCGGTAGCATTTGGAATACTTATTTTTGCTTACTTCAAAAATGCCGTTTTCAGCCACCGCCATAATCTCTATGGTTTCCTGAATGGATTTAGGTGTCTTATACAAAGGCTCACTCGCCTTCTTTAATAACTTAAATCCGTCTGTAAATAAACCCATGTCTCTAACCTCGCTTTCTTATAATGAAAGCCCGCCGGGAACTTCACCCTGCGGGCTGTGTTCCCGACCTTGCGGTCAGATACTATTCGTTTCTAATGCATTGCCTTATATGCTGCAATGCCTGCTACTGCCGCCACAATGACTGCGACAAGTCCAAGCAGCATATTTCTCGTCTTTTTCTTCATCGCTTCAAACTCCTCCTGCTTCTTTACAGCCGAATCAGCTGTTACAGTCTCCGGTTCAGCCTTTCTGCCTTTCTTCTTTACCTGTTCATTCTGTTCTGCTTCTAACTGCTTTATTGCAGGCTCTCCTTCTGTTGATACATAGGTAAGCGCCCTGTTGCCAAACATAAAATGCAGTTTCTTTCCCATATACTCGTAGAAATTCATCCCATTAAAGGAATAGAAACCACCAAGTGCAATCGGTGCCACACAGGGAATTGCCACATAAGCAGAACCCGTAAGACCGATATACTTGTAAAGAAGAAGGACGATACCGCCACCGACCACTACGCTTGCAATGGAAAATATAAGCTGCCTTGCTGTAAGTCCCATCGCAACTGATTCCTGATAGCGGTCTATATCCTTGTTTACTTCGATTACCATTGTCTTTCCTCCCTTCTACAGTCCAAATGCCTTGCTTGTAAGTGTCTGTGCACCCTTCACGCTTCCAACAGTCATTGCTATCGTAAATGTCATTTCACACAGATATATAAGCGTCTGTGCCCAGTCAGCATAACTTCCTGTAAATGCCGGAAGTCCTGCATTGATAAATGCATTACATACCACAATCGCAAGTGCCATCGTTACTGCCTCAAACACACATGACAGGAAATATTTGCAGTAGGTAGCCATTGTATGGCTGACCATTCTGTTTCCTGCCATCGTGGAACAGGCAATCGCACCGAGCGGCACAATAATCAGTATCTTTAAGAACCTGAAATACACTGTGTAAATGATAAAAAATCCACAGATAATAATGATGATTGCAAGCAAAGCTGTAAGTATCAGCATTACCAGACTTTCACCAAATCCGAGTCCCTTAATGATGTCTGCCTGTGTACTGTCAATGGCAAGCTGCGTCGTTGTCCCGGCAGATATAAGTCCCACCAGATTTCCTATGGAAGTAAAAAACGCTTTCATAATCGTGACATTATTTGCAACAAACCATTCTGCAAGTCCCAGTCGGATAAGCATACGAAATATAGACTCAAACCTCATCTCATCTTTTACATCTATGCTTTCCGAGCAGAAACCGATAACAAAGAACAGCACAACGAGGGAAGAGCCGACCGCTACAAAAACCGGCTCTATCCCCTCAATGACTGCCCAGGGACCTCCGCCCTTGAAACTGACCGGTGACTGTCCAAGCATTGCAAAGACCAGGGATATCTGATTGTTCCAAAACCCAAACACTGCCTCAAGAAGTGCAAGGATCTTATCACCAAGCTTAAAAATATCCATACTTGTTATTCACCTCTTTCCTTTTACTAAAAGGGGAACTCTTTTTCCCCATCTTAGAAGCCTAAGAATGTCAGAACTGTTGAAATACCAGCCATCATGACACCTGCTACAATTCCTTTCAGTGCAGAGTTCATAGTAGATGAATCCTGCTGCTGATAGGCTTGTGCGAACTCCATGACATTCTTTGCAAGAATGATGACACCAACAGCACCAATGACTGCAATGATAAGTGTCTTTAAGTTCTCAAGCGGCTGTGTTACTGCGGAAGTACCTGTACCTGCTGCAAAACAAGTAGTGCTCATAAGCATTACTCCCATAAGTGCCCCGGATAATGCCGGAACGAATCTCTTCTTAAAGTGAATGAACCTGTTCTTCATGCCTTTCTCCTCCATCTGATTATTGTTTGTCGTAATAATCTGTTCTTTTCTCATGTCGTTTATCTCCTTTTCGATAAAAAAATAAGCCAGCAGGGATAATCCCTAACCGGCTGTTAAAAGTTACTCTATATGATCAAGCAATGCCTGTTGTAATGATTAAATCGGGCTTTTCCCGATGTGGTATGCTTCAACCACCTCCTTTCAAGGCGCAAAAAAGCACCTTAACCTTATTGGCTAAAGTGCTTGTATTGGTTTGGTATCAAATTGTTGTGAGTCAGACAAATATGAATTACCTACAGTTTCATCATCATTAAAATGTTTTTTCAAAGCTTTCCCTGTCAGATAAATAGATACAACCATAAGAAAACATTGAATTGCCATAAGAATCAACCCTACAAATCCAATCGTATCCTTATTACTATGGTACAACGGAATATTTATCAAAGTAGATAATATAATCATAACACAACGCAACCTATTTTCTACTAATACTTAATGAAACAATTCAAAGATACTAATACATGCAAGGAAAATCTGCGCAACAACTAATATTCTGTGCAAAACTGTAAAGAAACGCGGCGTTAGCATTGTTGTATTATTTTGAGTACAGTATCTGGTCAGAATATTCATCGGTCCTGCAAGTGCTTCTGTATCGACATAAGCCACCCCAGCTGCCTTTGCTACCTGTCCTTTAAAGTTAGCTCTCATGGCAGCATCATTTACCTCTATAGCTCCATCCAATCCACCATCCAGAAGTATACACATGACTTCCGCTACTTTATAGCTAATAGCATACGTGAATGCTGCAATTGAAAACAGAATAAGTAATACTAAACATATATTAACAAAGATACCGCCTCTGCACCAAAATGTTTCAGGTCCGAAATCGATATTAATATCCAGAATATATGGAAGTGCTGATGTGCCTAACAATAATACTAAAAACAGAATAAGAGACAACATACTGTTCCAACCGAAAACTGCTGCCAGCTCTCCTGAATAACAAGACAGCTTAGCAACCCGAAGAGATCTCTTTTTCTTTTTATTGTATTTTTCCTGTGAATATTCTTTTTGCTGTATTGCTGGTTCATCATTCCATCTTTTCATTTTACTCATTAAACATCCTCCTAATCTGGTTAATATGAATTACTGTATTCTTAATACCGAATAACAAAAAATGTTCGTTTCGTATAAGCACAGTATACCACACCTCCTGTGCCTATGCGATAACATTTATTGCTTCTTGCGGTACGATCTCATTTTCTCCACAGTAACCTCCGGATAGAAATAAGTAAGAATCGTTGCTTTCGGAACTCCGGCAGCAAATGCTTTCTTCACCTCTTCTTTCTGCTCCGGCGTATATGACCAATGCAACATTCGGTTTGTGATAGTATCCTCCCACTTAGGCTTTTCCCTCTCAGGATTCCTTACAGGCTTAACACCGGCACTTCCATTAGATGCATTGGCACTTTCTGCAGCATCAGACTTCTGTGATTCATCGACATACTCAAGCTCATTTGCCTGTTCCCTGTCAATCTTTGCCTTCTGCTCTGCTTCATCCTGCATGGAGAATCTCCTGCTTAATTCCGCATCGCCAAGCATCATAAACTGCTCATAGGTAAGAGAGTCTATATACACATTCTCGCCCTTATCCTTCAGTTTTTCATAATACTTAACTGCTTTGTCTGAAAGAATCTCAAATGGCGGACCGATAAGATTATCTGCTCCCCTTATCTGATAAACATAAGGCTCTCCCTTGCCATCTGCTGTCTGGTTAAACATCGGATGATTGAATGGTATGAACTTATTATCCATGATCGGATCAAAACCACGGATAAAGATAATGCACTTTTTGTTATCCAGCTTTCTGACTTCATCCGGTGTAAACAGTTCTCTTCCTAATACATCATAATTCCTTGAAGAGCTTCCCTGTCTGCCCTTTGTCTCTCCGCTTGACTTCTTATCAATCGTACCTTTTCCAAGCAACTCCGACACATACTTGTGCGTGCTCTGCTCATTGCCACCAAGATAGATGAAAGTATCGCAGTTGCCGGGAATTGTCTCCCAGGTATCTTTAAAAAGTGCTTTTAACTGGGCAAAGTTCTGAATAATGATAATACTTGAAATCTCACGGCTTCGCATTGTCGATAACAGTGAACAGAAGTCATCTGGCAATGCGAATAGCGATAGGTAAGCCTCTGGCGTTTCCACCTCGGGCTTTT
>UMIC01009524.1_pt1 | contig 22078 bp, 20 predicted proteins | sample 1965681 | NCBI WGS metagenome assembly UMIC01 (sample SAMEA4836114, study PRJEB28245) | human gut metagenome | biome: gut microbiome; material: fecal sample | place: Denmark | collected 2008
GTCGACCATGACGATGCGCTTGCCCTTGACGACGGATTTAACGACGTTGAGTTTCATGCGGACAGCCAATTCACGCTGTTTCTGATTCGGCTTAATAAAGGTACGGCCCATGTAGCGGTTCTTGATGAGACCATGTTTGAAAGGAATGCCCGAAGCCTGGGAGTAACCGATGGCTGCCGTATTGCCGCTGTCGGGGACAGAGATGACGATATCGGCATCATACTGGGTTTCATTCCACATTTCACGACCCATGTTCAGGCGGGCCTGATAGACGTCCTGACCGTCGATGACGCTGTCGGGACGGGCAAAATAAATGTATTCAAAAGAACAAACCTGCTTGCGCGGTGCCTTGGCAAAAATCGTCGATTTGACACCGTTTTCATTGATCTGAACGAATTCGCCGGGATGGACGTCGCGGACGAATTTAGCACCGATGGCGTCGAGGGCACACGTTTCCGAGGCCAAGACCCAGCCGCCTTCATCGGTACGACCGATGCACAACGGACGGAAACCGTAAGGGTCACGGACACCATAAAGGGTGTCTTTCGTCATGAGGACCAAAGAGTATGCACCTTGAATACGATTCATGCTTTCCATGATGCGTTCTTCAATGGTGGATTTCTGGCTGCGGCTGATGAGGTTGACGATGATTTCACTATCCATAGTCGTCTGGAAAGCAGCGCCGCCGCGGTCGAGTTCTTCGCGGAGAGCCCGGGTATTGGTCAGGTTGCCGTTATGAGCCAGGGCCAACTGTCCCATCGGTGTATATACCGCCAAGGGCTGGATATTGCGCGGGTTATTGGAACCGGTCGTCGAGTAGCGGACGTGGCCGATCCCGACAGGACCCCCTTCTTCTTCCGGTACGCCGTCGGCAAAGACCGTGCTGATGAGCCCCATACCGCGGTAGGTATGAATATCCTGGCCGTCGGTCAAAGCGATGCCGCCGCTTTCCTGGCCGCGGTGCTGCAGGGCAAAGAGCCCCCAATATACGTAGCGGGGAATATCGAGGTGTTTATCAAAAATCCCTAAGACGCCACATTCTTCATGCTGCTTATCCCAAATCGGATCGTAAAACATGAATTAAACCTCCTGTTATTGAGAAAAACAGGACGCAATCCCCTTACAGGGCCTTTACGTCTTCTTGTAATTTCTGGTTCTTAGCCATGACTTCATTGGCCATGTTTTCGCGATAAGCCTTGTACTTCTTCGCTAATTCGGCATCGCTGACAGCGCCGATCTGAACGGCCAAAAGGGCCGCATTCTTGGCGCCGTTAATAGCGACAGTGGCGACAGGAATCCCCGACGGCATCTGAACGATGGCCAAGAGGGCATCCATGCCCTGCAAACTGCCGCTTTCCAAAGGAACGCCGATGACCGGCAGCGTCGTGTAGCTGGCAACGACACCGGGCAAATGAGCTGCCATGCCGGCGCCGACGACAAAAGCCCCGATACCGCGTTCTTCAGCTGTCGTGACGAATTCGCGAACCGCTGCCGGTGTCCGATGGGCCGATGCCAATAAGACTTCATAGTCTACCCCAAATTCTTTAAAAATAGCTACTGCTTTTTTCATAACGGGAAAATCAGAGTCGCTTCCCATAATTAAAGCTACCTTCATCAGAGACCCCTCCTTAGGAATAACAAAACCCAAAAGTGACAGAAATCACCTTTGGGCTTTCAGTTAGATACACGGAGACTGTTTACAAACGGCATAAAAACCTGTCCATAAACATTTTGTCATAGTGCGTCTCCTTATTGATTAAAATATTTATCAAACACACTTTGATTCTATCAAAAAGACACCTGCCTGTCAATGAAAAACCGCCTTTCTATGGCAAGACAGTATCCCCCACCAAGGGACTGTGTTACAATGGAATAAAGATGCGATGGAACGGAGGAATACCGATGAATTTAAACGAGAAGCAGCAGCAAGTCGTAAATGAGCTGTCAGAGTCGATTTTACTCAATGCCCCGGCCGGAACCGGCAAGACCCGGGTCCTGGCAGCAAGGGTTGCCAATATCTTAGCCCAAAAGAAGGCCAAGGGCTCGGAAATCCTCTGCCTGACCTTCACCAACCGAGCCTGCAAGGAACTGAAAAACCGCATCATCGACACGGTACCGGAAGAAGGCTTTGCCGTCACGGTAAAAACCATCCACAGTTTCTGCTACAGCCTCATCAAAGAAGAGACAAAGCGGCAAAGTGACCGCTTCAACGATTTCCTGATCTATGACGACGAAGACTGCAAACAACTCCTCGACTCCATAGACCTTACGAGAACGACACCGCGTCCGGCATTACAGGAACTTCAGACCTTCATCGAATTTGAAAAAAAGAAACGCGTCATCCCCGGCCTGCGCGATTTCACCAATATTCAGGATGACCTCAAGGGTTGGCTCTCAGACTACGGCGAAGACCTTGTTTGGGAATACGATATCGCCCTTGCCGACAACCACGCCATCGATTTTACCGACCTCATTACCGGGGCCTATGAATTTCTCCAAGACGATGCCGTCTGTCGCCGCTGGCGGGAAAAGTTCCGCTTTATCTCGGTCGACGAAATGCAGGATACAAGTGAAGTCGAATATACCGTTATCAGCCGCCTCTTTCCGGGCCGCAATATTCTCCTCTGCGGCGATTACTTCCAGACGATTTATGAATGGCGCGGATCCTATCCCCAATACATTTGGCAAGAGTTTAGAAACGACTATCAGCCTCTGGAAGTTACCTTCACCACCAATTACCGGGCCACTCAGCTCTTGCTGGAAGCCTCTCAGTCCTTCTTATTCCGCACCTTGGGGAAAGTGACCGTCCAGAGCATCTATACCGAACCGGGCATCTCGGCCTCAAAGGATCGCGGCGCCCCCATCGTCCTCCATAAAGCCGGCACCGGGTTTGAGGAAGCCCGCTGGATTTTCCGGGAAATCAAAGCCCTTCCTCCGGAAGAACGCCTGAAGACCTGCATCCTCGTCCGCGACAACCGCCAGGCTAAGCTGATCTGGATGGGCATTACGTCGCATAACCAAAAGTACCCGCAAGACCAGCAGCTGCCGGTCACCTGCATCGACCAATTCCACCTGTTTAAACGACAGGAATGCAAAGACGTCCTGGCTTATCTGCGCCTCGTGCTTAATAAACACGACAACCTCAGCCTGAAGCGAGTCGTCCAACGCTTCGTCCCCCGCATCGGCCGACGTACCCTGGAAACCATCGAAAGCGATTCCTATCGAAAGGTCGGCCTCATGCTCAGCGACTTCATCGACCCCCTGTCCCACCAAGGGGGTGACCCTTACGGGCTCCTACTGACGGCACTCGCCGAAGGACGGCTGGTCGTCTTCGACGTCGAAAGCACAGGCACCGACACGACGCAGGATGAAATCATCCAAATCGCCGCCATCCGCCTCGATGCGAAAGGGCAGCCCATCGATAAGTTCAACACTTATGTAAAAGCCGGACGATCCGTCGGCACGTCATACTACGTCCATCACATCAGCGACGAAAAACTGGCCGCCGAAGGAATTCCGCCCAAAGAAGCCCTGACAAAATTCTTGGCCTTTGCCAAAGACGCCGTCATCGTCGGCCACAACGTCACCTACGACTTGTCCATCCTCCAAAGCGAACTGCAGCGTCTCAGACTCCCGCAAAAAGCCGACTTTCCCTATTACGATACCCTCGACATCTACCGCCGCTTTTACCCGACCTTGCTCAACCATAAGCTAGAGACCTTGAGCCGCCTCTTCCCCAGCGGCCACAAGCCGACGCACGACGCCTTTGACGATATTTTGGCTACAGCCGGACTCCTGATCCATGCCATAAACGAAAAGATTCGCCCGACGGAAACAGCCCGCCGGGCCGCTATGGCCATCTATCTCCCCCTCTTTGCCCCCTTCAGCCGAGAAATGGACGCTTTGCGGCGCTTATCCTATCAGGCACGGCCCACGAAACTTATCACGTCCGTCATGAATGACAACGGCGTCAAAGCCTGGTATCAAACACATCGTGATACCTCCGACAGAGCCAACCACATCGATCGGTTGGAAAATATCCGTAAGCTCTACCGCATCGCAAAAGAAACGGACGACGCCGAACAGAATCCGCGCGATGCCCTGACCGAATTTCTCAAGATGTCGGCCCTTTCTAACAGCGAGCTCGACAGCATGCTGGCCAAAGACCCGAAAATACCGATCATCACCATTCACCAAGCCAAGGGCCTTGAATTCGACTACGTCTTTATGGCCAGTTTAGAAGACCATGTCTTCCCGACTTATTGGGCTCGTCAAAAAGGGGATATCGAAGAAGAAAAACGCCTCTTTTATGTCGCCATGACGCGAGCAAAAAAGAGGCTGTATCTCAGCTGGCACCAAGGATTCGGCCGTCAGAGCTATCTGCCGAGCCGCTTCTTGAATGGTGTCAATTTAGATTATTGTGAAATCAGATAAGGCCGGCCATTCCCAGTACCAGGCCCAAGACGCCGGACCCGAGGAGGACTTTGATGACGCCGATGCCTTTACGGGTTGCCACGATAGCGGCGATGAGAATGACGAGTCCGCCGCGGCTGAAGGCCAGCCAATCAGAGGGCAGCTCTTCCGTATTCCATAAGGCCAAGAGGATGAAGCTCAGGCTGGCTACGCAGATAAGGGCTACAACGGCCGGGCGCAGGCCATTCAAGATGCCGCGGATCGGTCCGATATCACCGTACTTCAAAAAGATGCGGGCTAAGAAGATACCCAAGAAAAAGGACGGCGTTACAAAGCCCAGCGTCGCGACGACGGCGCCGCCAAGGCCTGCGATGCGGGTGCCGACGAAGGTCGCCGCGTTGATGCCGATCGGCCCCGGCGTCATCTGCGAAATCGTAAAGATATCGACGAATTCACTCATGGTCAGCCAGTGAAAGGTATCGACGACACTGGCCTGAATGAGGGGCATGGATGCATAGCCGCCGCCGACACAGAAGATGCCGACCTTAAAAAATTCCCAAAAGAGCAGAGCATAAATCATGACGGCACCCCCTAGTTATACAGCGCATCGCGCATGAACAAGAAACCGATGATGCCGTCGATGAGGATGAGCACCATGATATTGGTATCGAAGAACAGGTTGGCTACAAAGGTACCGATGATGATGAGCAGCGGCAGAATCAGTTTTTTCCGGCCCTGCTTGACCAGCAGGTCGATGCCGACATTGACGATGAGGGCCGTCGCCCCGCACTGCATGCCGCGGAGAACCATTTTAATATAGGCATTTTGAATAAAATAATCATAGCTGTAAGAGATGATGGTCAGGGTAATCAAACAGGGCAGAACCGTTGCGACAAGGGCCACCAAGGTCCCGAGAACCCCTGCCATGCGGTAGCCGAGGATGACGGCACTGTTGACGGCGACGACCCCCGGCATAGACTGGGCAATGGCAACCATATCGAGGGTATCCTTATCGCTGATCCAATGGTATTCGTCGACGTACTTGCCCTTGAGCAAGGGAATGATGACAAAGCCGCCGCCGACGGTGAAGGCGCTGATTAAAAAAGTCGATTTAAAGAGTGTCCAATAAAAATGAACATCTCGTTTCGGTGTGACAAGGTCCATGAGATTCATCCTTTCTGAGAATAAATGGCTTTTTACATGGCTAGTATACCATAGGTATATCTATATTGAAAATATTCGTATCGTTGCTATAATATATGTAAATCATATATCACAAAAAAGGAGACCCTATGGACCTTCGTCAACTCACGTACTTTTTGGCCATCGCCGAAGAAGGCCAGATCACGGCAGCTGCCCGGCGCCTGAACATGGCTCAGCCGCCGTTAAGCCAACAAATGAAAGCCCTCGAAGAAGAACTGGGCGTCGAACTCTTTCTGCGGGAACCGCGAAGCGTCACCTTGACTGACGCCGGCGAAATCCTATACCGCAGGGCTCGTCAGCTCCTCACCTTGGCTGATTCGACGCGCCGCGAAATCGGCGACTTTAAAAGCGGCCTGCGGGGCACCTTAGCCATCGGCACCGTCTCTTCCTCAGGCAGCGTCATATTGCGACCGGCCCTTCGGCAGTTCCACGACAGCCACCGCGGCATCCGCTTTGAAATCTACGACGGCAATACCTTCCACATCTTAGATATGCTGCGAAAAGGTCTTATTGAAATCGGCATCGTCCGCACGCCTTTTAAGCAGGAAGCCTTTGATTGTACCTTTTTGCCGGAAGAACCGATGGTGCTGGCTTATACTGGAAAAGACCCGAACCCTGAAAAAGAGACCTTGATCATCCACGATTTAGACGGCCTGCCCCTCATCGTCTACCGCCGCTTCAATCAGCTCCTCCTCGACGTCTGCGAAGGACACAACCTTACCCCGTCCATCCTCTGTCGAAACGATGATGCCCGGACGACACTCCTTTGGGCCGAAGCCGGATTAGGCTACGCCGTCGTACCGGCCTCTGCCCTGTCGCCGGCACGGCTGACGACGCTGCAGATGAAAGTCATCGACGAGCCCCGACTTTGCACGCGCCTGGCCGTCATCACAGCCAAACATCGCTACCTGTCCGGTATTGCCGGCCAGTTCATCGAAGCCTTGACAAAGCCTGAAATCAGGCCTTAACGGCCAAGCCCTCCCAATGAAGGAGGGCTATTTTTTTATCGATGCCGCCGGCATAGCCCGTCGCCCTGCCACCGGCCCCTAAGACGCGGTGGCAGGGAATAATGATTGAAATAGGGTTGTGACCGACAGCACCGCCAACGGCCTGCGGGGACATTTTCTTCCCCGTCTGGGATTCCACGGCCTTGGCCAACTCGCCATAGGTCGTCGTCTGCCCGTAAGGAATCTGACAGAGGAGGCTCCACACGCGGCGGCGGAATTCATTGCCTTCCGGCGCCAAGGGCAGGGTCATGACAGCCGGCATACGGCCGGCAAAATAATCGTCGAGCCAGCGAACGGCCTGCTGCAGCACCGGCGTTTCTTTCACCGTCACCTCAGCCCCCTTCAATCCGTCCCTATCATATTTCTGCCCGTCAAACCAAAGGCCGACCAAGGCCGTTTCATTGGCGGCCAAGGTCATGGCCCCTAAGGGCGAAGCATAACTCGTCGTGTAATACATCGTAAGTACATCCTTTCGATTATTGTGGTCAATCTTTACCTTTTAATTTTCACCTCACGGCTATTGTCTATACCGTTCAATCGGTTCTCAATAATTCCTAATTGTAAATCTCGTCATTCGACCATCTTACCATAAGATATATTCCAAGTATTAAAAGAATCAATATTGAAGAAAAATCCTGTAGTTATAATGTTTCTCTCCACCCATTTCCATTTTATACCTTTCATCTCCGCGAGATAAATCCAATCCTCGAATCGTTGAATGTTCCTGCAAATATTTAACGCTTTCACTGATCATAACCTTACCCGGTGCATACTGTGAAAAATCACTATCCATGGCTACGATGGGAAAAACAATTTCATCAAAATTAGTGAGGAAACCACTCATAAAAGCAGCCGGGCGATTATTCAAAAGTAGGCAAAAAGTATAATGTGAATCCATCTTTTCCATAGCCCATGTCAAAGCAGAAAAATATCGATGCTTAAGGAATGGAAAAAAATCTCGCTTGCGGTGTTTTCGTTCCGACTCTCTCTTCGTATAAATTCTCATCAAACTTGATAAAAGTTCTTTATTCTCGATAGGTCCCCGAATTACTTCCAAACGAATCTCGGCATCCGTTTTCTTTGCTTTATTATAAGCCTTATGGAGGTTAGACCTGGAATTACGGGATAAACCCTGAAAATAACTTTCGTACTCATCTGGAAACATTACTTTAACACAGACTCGGTCCATTTCCATTTTCATACAGTACTGTTCAGACAACTCATTTTGATGCTGCATGAAGAAATGATAGAGTCGAGAGCGCTGATTTATTTTATAAAGTCTCAGTTCCATCCCACGAAATTGTTGACCTAACTCGTTTAAAGCCGAAAAAATCTGTTCGTCTGCAATATTTTTATCATAAATAAAATCTAAATTACCTGCCCCGCTAATATTTTCGCCAAAAATATAGACCTTATTCTTTTTGACAAATACCGGAATTACCATCAATGGCCTCGTCGGTTCCTTCTCAGCATAATAAATAAAGAAATGGTCTTTTTGGCGCAACGTTGTGGGTTTTACTTTTTTATATTTAAAAATATATTCATTATATTCTCTAGACGAGTAAGGAAACACATACGCATTCTCTTGATACAGTTTTTTCCAAGTCTCTGTCAAAGTCGAACTTTTCCAGTCATACTCAATCAACACTCCAACATTCCTCCAATGAACGAAAAAATACTATGCATAGTATTTTTATACCAAGCAGCAAACTGTTCCAGCCCTTCTTCAATCGTCGTTTCCGGCTTAAAATCAAAGTCACGCTGCAATTCGCTGACGTCAGCATAAGTCTGATAGACGTCGCCGGCCTGCATGGGCAAATATTCTTTTTCCGCCGTCTTACCCAACGCCTTTTCCAAGACTTCAATGAAGTGCATGAGCTGCTCCGGCTGATGGTTGCCAATATTGTAGACCTTATCATGGTCACCCGACTCATTTTCCCGAGGCGGATTGGAAAGCATGTGCTCTATGCCGGTGACGATGTCCTCAACGTAGGTAAAGTCACGGTACATGTCACCGTGATTATAAATTTGAATGGCTTCCCCATTCCGAATCTTATTGGCAAACTTAAAATAAGCCATATCCGGACGGCCGTAAGGACCATAGACCGTAAAGAAGCGCAGGCCCGTCGCCGGAATCCCATAGAGATGGCTGTACGTATAGGCCATGAGCTCGTTCGATTTTTTAGTCGCCGCATAGAGGCTGATCGGGTGATCAACGTTATCCGTCGTCGAAAAGGGCGTCTTCTCCTGATTGCCGTAGACCGATGAACTGGACGCGAACAACAGATGCGTAACACCGTGGTGGCGGCAGGCTTCGAGGATATTGAAGAGGCCGATAATATTCGAATCGATGTATGTCCGCGGATGGTCGATGCTGTAGCGGACGCCGGCCTGAGCCGCCAGATTGACGACGATATCCGGATGAAACGACGAAAAAATTTGTTCTACAGCCTGCTCATCAGCTAAGTCGCCCTTCACAAAGGTGAAATTCGGGAACTGGTGCAAAATTTCGAGGCGCGCGTCTTTTAGCGTGACGTCATAATAATCATTAAGATTGTCGAAGCCCAGGACCGTCGCCCCTTTCGCCAACAACCGCTTGGCCAGGTGGAAACCGATAAATCCGGCAGCCCCGGTGATGAGGACTTTTTGTGTTATATCAAAGGGTTTAAAATTTGCCATATTCAGTTCTCCCCTCTTAATCGCGATCAAAAAGATCACGCGTATATACTTTATCCTTGACATCGGCCAATTTATCCGACCAGCGATTCGAAATGATGATATCGCTCATCTTTTTGAATTCGTCTAAGTCGCGAATGACGCGAGAATGGAAAAAGGCTTCTTCTTTCAGCGTCGGTTCATAGACGACGACTTCAATGCCCTTGGCCTTGATGCGCTTCATGACCCCTTGAATAGCCGAAGCCCGGAAATTATCGGAGTGACTCTTCATCGTCAGCCGATAGACACCGACGACCTTCGGATTTTGAGCGATGAGCATATCGGCAATATGGTCCTTCCGCGTCCGATTGGCGGCGACGATTGCAGAAATAAGATTTTGAGGCACATCCTGATAGTTGGCCAAGAGCTGCTTTGTATCTTTCGGCAGGCAATAACCGCCATAACCGAAGGATGGATTATTATAGAAATCCCCGATTCGAGGATCGAGGCAGACGCCCTTAATGATTTCCTGGGTGTGAAGACCGCGCATTTCGGCATACGAGTCGAGTTCGTTGAAGTAGGCCACGCGCAGGGCCAAATACGTATTGGCAAAGAGTTTTATGGCTTCCGCTTCTGTCGAACCGGTAAACAAGACGGGTATATCTTCCTTGACGGCCCCTTCGACCAATAAATTGGCAAAGGTTTTGGCTCGATCCGACACTTCACCGACGACGATGCGCGACGGGTGGAGATTATCGTAAAGGGCCTTCCCTTCCCGCAAGAACTCCGGCGAGAATAAAATATTATCCGTCTGGTATTTGTCCTTGATTTGCTTCGTATAGCCCACAGGCACCGTCGATTTAATGACCATGACGGCCTTAGGATTGATGGCCAACACTTCTTCGATGACCGTTTCTACCGACGACGTATCAAAAAAGTTCCGCTTGGGGTCATAATTCGTCGGCGTCGAAATAATGACGAAATCAGCCCCGGTAAAAGCCTCTTTCGGATCAAGGGTCGCCTTAAAGTGCAGGTCGTCACGCTGCAAAAAAGCCGAGATATCGGCATCAATAATAGGCGAAAGGCCTTTGTTTAACAACGCGACTTTCTCAGGCATGATATCGAGAGCCACGACATCATGGTGTTGTGCAAGTAGGATTCCATTTGAAAGACCGACATACCCCGTTCCGGCAACAGCAATTTTCATTTATATCAACCACCGATTCCTAAACAACTCAATTATTTGCATCCGCATTTATAACAAATTCTTAAAAGGGAATACCAAAGCATCCCCTGTATATACTTTCCATAATCACCGCGCTCTTTATGGTAGATGCCCCAATATTTAAAGTCATGATAATTGGCAGCCTTCTTAATGGGCAGCAGATTGGTAATCGTCGTCCAAGGGGACAGCTTGTTATACTGTCTCCATTGTCTATCAAAATCCGATAGTACCATTTGCCACGGCTTCCGTCTCCCCGTCCAGTGGACAATGACACTGTCGCCCCGGTCAAATTCACCGCCGTCATAGACGTTGTATTTACTGGGCAAAAAATCGTTCTGCCCATCAAAAACCAAATTTAATACATCTTGGCTTTGGCCTAAAAAACGCTCCCGCGGCTCTCCCTGATAGGAAAAGCAAAGCTCCGTAATGCCTTGCTCTTCCCATGAGGAGATATCTACCATCATGACGCCGTCATTAAAATACTTTCCGTTTTTTAATTTTAAATATCCGGCTCGATAGTCGATAGCCTCTTCCCGCTCCGAAACAGCACCCATGGGGCTGGATAAATTCAGACTCCATAAGGGCTGTAAGGAGGCCGTACACATCGTATCGGCATCTAAATAAATATACTTGTGAGTATATTTTTTTAAAACTTTAGGCATATACAGCCGCGCATAGGTTATCCGAGAAAACCGCTCGACCTTGATATGGAAGTCTGCAAAGGGATCCATATTGAGCACGTATAGGATGCATCGGCAGCCGTACTGTTTGGCCAGCCTTTCTATTTTTTCCATATTTTCATGACTGCAGCCGTCCGTAAAAATATGGAAAGTAAATGCCATAGCCTTATTATTTTCCAATACGGAAACAACCGAGGCTCCCATAATGGATATAAATGCATCATTGACGTTATAACAAATATGGCAGCATTCCCCTTTTGTATTGGAGTAATCATAATCCGTCACGGATTTTAGAAAGTTGCTTTCTTTAAAAAATGATTTGTTAAATTGTTTCATAAATGACTCCCTCACACGATAAATTGGGATGATCCACACACTAGTCCTGTAGGAAAAAGCAGTGCTCCCAAACGTTATGACACATCAGCTCGGATCTATAAAAAAGAAATAGCCGTCAGCCCCATGTTCCATAGGCGTCCTATCACTTCAACCTTCGTTATTATACTATAAATGGTAAAAAAAAACTATACGGCATGATTCAGTACCACGATTATCAGGTCATAATCAGATACCCATTTAAATATTCATGCAATATCAGGCATACTTATAAGATGTATATACTTAAAGGCAAAATACGCCATAATAGCCTCTCTTTGATGACATACCCCGACGTCTGAAAAAAAAGCATAAAAATATGGCCTCCTTCCCAACCCTTGGCCTATTGCCATAAGCTAAGAAGAAAGGCCATGCAGCCTCAGACCGGTAAGGCCTCTTTTCCCAGTTTCAAAAAAATGAAGCACTGCCGCTCATCGTAAAAAGGGTAAACAGCCGGCGCCGTCATCGCCATCTTCGTTTCGGATAATAGTGCACCAGCGAAGCCAGGCCATAGGACGTCGTGTAGGTCAGGTATTCCAGTTTTTTCCCCAACGGCATCGGTGTATCGCGAAGGAAACGCTTTAATACCTCTCGATGCTCGTTCAGTGTCCGATTATAATCCTCTTCGCAGCGATACTTAATATCATAACGCAAAAGGGCAATGATTGAGCGAACATACCCGCGAAAAGCACTGTCTAAGACGGCGCCGATGATGCCGTCCTCCTCCAGCCTCCGATAGATGCGCTCATGGACCTTAAAATTTCCGATCCAAACGTCTTTCGTATCTTTCCGAGATAAACTGTCTTCATGCTGAATATAGTGGTAAAAGATATTGGATACGATAGCTATGGACCTCGCTTTAAGGAGAATTTCGGTCACGAACAGCTTATCTTCTGAATAGGCCAGTTTTTCATTAAACCGTATATCGCCGATGAGCTCCCGACGATAGACTTTATTCCAAGAGCTGTCAATAAAACAGCCTTTTTTCGACAGATAATTCAGCGGCAAATTACTGACTTCGACCGTTCCTGCCTCATAAGGAATCGCTTTATAAGCAGATTCTTTTATGACGCGGCAATTGACGAAATCCGTTTTCTCCCGTTCTAAGACGTCGATCATGACTTCGTACATCTTAGCATCGATACAGTCATCACTGTCGATAAAAGCAATATAGCGTCCTTGAGCTTCTGCAAGGCCGCGGTTGCGGGCTGAACTGACGCCGCCATTTTCTTTAGGAATGACGCGTACTCTTTCGTCTCGGGAAGCCATTTGCTGGCAGAGGACGAGACTATTATCCGTAGAGCCGTCATCGATAACGAGAACTTCCATATCGCGATAGGTCTGGGCTAATACGCTCTCCAAGGTATCCTGCACATAGCATTCATTATTGTAAACAGGCATGATAATGCTCAACGATGGCTTCATGGGTGACTCGTCTCCTTTTTATAGTATTCCCGGCTGTAAATCACCATGCCCCAATAAAACCAATAGAGATGCATCGTATGGCGATTGAAAAAATCATAGTCAAAGAGTCCGAAGAGGTAAATAGCTAATATCGGAAGGAAAAAGCCGATCAGCCAGGGAAGCCCCGGACCATGATTCCGATAGAAGGCGATGAGCGAGGCCATAAAGGTTTTTAGCTGAAATAAAATGAGAATCAAAAAGCCGCTCAAGCCGACGAGTCCCGTTTCATTCCAAACTTGCAGATAAATATTATGCGGCGATTGGATATTTTTTTCATGGAAAGGATTTTCTGCTTCAAATCGTTCATGATAGACTTCGCCCCAACGGCCGAGGCCGATACCGATGTAAGGCTTTTCCTCAATGAGCTGAACTGCCACCTGGGTCAAATAGACCCGTCCGTCTTGACTGATATCCCGATGGAGGCGGTCAGAAATAAACTGCGGCGCAGCTATACCAAGTCCCAAGCAGGCCAGAACGAAAAGGGCGACCAAGCCTTTTACCACCAGCCAATCCCGGCCTAAGCAGGCGAAGAGCAACAACACAAAAAAGACGATGGAAAAGGCCAAATAGGCATTGCGGGAGCCCGTACAGAGAATGGCGGCCAAAGAAGCCAAACAGACTAAGACTATCAAAAAAGACGTCTTCGGCCAAAGAGCACGGAAGCGAATCGTGCCAAATAATACGGCGGGTAGCAGTACCAACAGGGTACTTGCTAAGACGTTAGGACTGCTGAAGGGGCCAAATAATCGATTATTCTGCCAAATCGGATCCGCCGCCACCACCCCTAAATACCAGAGTAGAGACAGAGACAGGCCGGCCCAAACGGCAGGAAAAGTCCCCTTCCCTGGACGCGCCATAAGGATGACTAAGAGGAGCGGCAGCAGGCGTTCTACGTACTTTAAAAGCACGACAGGCTGGCCGTTATTAAAGGGAATCGTCAAGGCTGTCGTACCAAAAAAGATGACAATGGCCACTACGGTTTGCCAAACGATGGACGTTTTCCACAGCGTGCCCATGACAGACCGGCCTTCTTTTTTACAAAGGATCACGTGCGTCACAAAAGATGCCGTCATCAGTGAGCCCGATCCGGCACCACAGCTGAGGGCCAATAAAAAGATTGGAACGTATGGAAGATACGTTTGTTCAAATGTTCGCCAGTAAGACATAACCAGTTCTCCACTCTGACCGGCTGTGCCTATCAAAGCCAGGCATCAACCGGACGTAATAATTCAGGCCGCTGCAGACAATACGCCGTCAAGCATTTCTCAGCTGCGCAAATATCGTCATAGGGCGCATCTCCTTGAAGGACATCAGCGCCGGAAGTTGCTGTCAGTGATTGATAATGGGTTTCTCCGCAGCCGCCAATGGAATCCAAATTCACCCAATGATGGGGCGTGACGCAGGACGTTACCGCCTCTGTCAGGGATTCAAATAATGAATAGTATGTAAATCCGGCCGGTGCAATGAGCTCAAACAGCGTCGGTAAAATATTCATGTGACTGCCGATGCGATTGTCTGCCAAAGACGATTTATTGAGCTCGCGGTGATGGAACATAAGGATGGGAGAATGAAGTTCCCGGAAGGTATATGCTCGCTTCATAAAGGACGTATGCTGCAGTTCCGAGCACTTAAAACCGTGATCCCCGGTAACGATGAACAGGCTGTCCGGATAAGCCGCTTTCATCTTTTGAATAAACTCATTGATAGCTCTGTCAGCATACCAAAAGGTTCCCAAGGTCTTAGGGATAATCGATTCCTTTAACACATCGGGCTGAACCTTCATAATTTTTTTAGCATTAAAGCCAAGATCTTTTAAAGGCAGCTTATACGGCCCATGATTCGATGTCGTATAGACAAAGTGGAACTGCGGCACCTCGTCACTTCGTTCCTGTATCATCTCAGCGACCTTGTTCAGGAAAATATGATCGTAAACGCCGACCCAGGATCGCGGCGCTTTCGGACCGCAGATATCGGTACCGGAATAGGAATGGTTAAACCCGCAAGCCGGCGCAAAGTGGTTGAAATTGCCATGAGATAAGCTGCCGCCGTACCAATAATTCGTTTCATAGCCCAGCTTGCGCAGCTGTATCGGCAGTGACGTCGGCAGCGTCCCTTCCCAAAAAGGTTCTCTCTCATTCAGTTCCATACCGGCATCAAAGATTCCCAGCATGAGGCCGACGATAGACGGACGGGAAATGATTCCGCCGGATAACGTCGTATTGATAGACGCCGTATGGGTATCATGCATCAATTTTTTTCCTTCATCGGCAATATGAAGGTCGGCAAAGGCCGGATCGAAATAAGGCTGAGAATAACTTTCACCGACAACTAAAAAAATGTGAGACGGCCGCTTTATCTTAGGCCCTTTTGCCTGGTGAGTAACAGCCTTCAAAGCCTCATTAAAAGAATCTGTCGTCCCGCCCCTTTGCTCAATAAAGGGCTTTACGAAAGCGAGATTTTCTGCCGGGCTTCGCTGCATCCGCTCACTCATGCGGCGATGGCCGAGCATCTTTAAGGCAATCAAATCATCGACGGTGGCTTTAGCCAAAAAGGGATCGCTCTTGACAATGGCCGGAATCGTATCCCATTCCGGTTTATCATCGTGCCAAAAGGTACCGCCGTAGCGAAAAAAGTAAAAAGCACCGATAAAAAACAAGATGAGAGAAGCATTGAAAACATAATAATGCCAGCCGCTGATGGACGGATAGGGAATCACCGGCGTCGACAACATAGCGTGAAGGACGAAAAAGATAATGGCTACGTAAGGAATGAGCATGGCCAATTTTCGAGCCCCACGGTATTGATGAAAAAAGATGTCGATGAGGTTGTTTTTTTCAGCCTTTTCACCGAGAAAGACGATATTATTAAAAATATCGTGAAACTGGTTATAGAAAATCATTTTTCCAACGAAAGCAACGTAGAGGACAACGCTGTAAAGGATGCCCAGTAAGATACGTATCAGATCGCCGTACTGGCTCCAAACCCCTATGAAAAGACCGGGCAGCGTAACCAGGACCATCGAAAAGACAAAGACATAAGCATTTAAATCCATGCCCCACCAAAAGCCAAAGCGAAAACATTCCCACAAGGCAGTCCGCTTGCCGGCAAAACCCGGATACGGATTATGGACATAAATGAAGATGCCTCTGAATACGGCACATAAAATCGGAAAAAAGATCCATACCTTGACATCCTGTTGAACTGCTAAAAAAAACTGCTCAAACACCATCTATTCCTCCCTCATATCTGCGAAGTTTTCTTAATTTGCGACTCAATGAGATCCTGCCACTGTTGCCAAACGACATCCGGATAATATGGCTTCATATCCGCTAATGCCTGCTGGCCTAAAGTCTGTCGCAAGATCTGATCTTTCATTAATCGTTCCAGTCCATCAGCAAACGACGTAACCCCCTCATCACATAGGACTCCGTTTTTTCCATCTACAATCAAATCGCGAACAGCATCGGCTGATTTAAACCCGACACTGGGAAGTCCCGTAGCCATAGCTTCCGTAAGGGCTAAGGGAAATCCTTCAAAAGCTGAAGGAAAGGCGAAGATATCTGCCTGCCTTAATTCCTCTTGAATAGCCTTTGTCGTACCGGCAAAATGAATTCGCTCCGTCAGCCCCTGTCTATCTACGAACTGAATCAACTGATTGTAGTAGTCCTTCTCCCTGATTTCACCCCAAATCCAAAGATTCCAATCAGGATATCGCCCTGCTAAAGAGGCAAACGCTTCGATTAGGATATGTGTCTGCTTTTGGTCAGCATCGATGCGGCCAACGGTAATCATCTTATACGTCGATTTAGAGTGCCCCATCTGTGCCCGCTCTGACTCTGGAACAGGCTCAACGACATTAGGGATCCAAACAACCGGTGTATGGCGGAGATACTGTCGGGCTTCGGCAACATAGGATGGCATGAGTACCTGAACAACATCAGCTTTTGCCTTTTCATCAAGGCCTCTGCGATTGCATTTACCCATAACGGCCTGGATAGAATTATGCATCATGGCAATAATCGGAATGGTATGGCCTGCCCAACGGTCTGCCACTTGGATGGCTTCATGGTTATAGGCAATGATACAGTCGATTTCCGTCGGACTCAGCCGTTTGCGAAGTTTTTCAACAGAGAGTGAAGCCCAATAAGCTTCGACAGGCCGGTCCATAAGTGGAATGACTCGGTTCACTTCTCGTTTTATTTTAATCCATAAGGGTATTTTTTCCGGGTGGACATCTAAATACAAGCATTCTACCCCAGCATCGAAAGGAAAGTACGGAACCGCGCCCGGGTCATCGTTGGTTGCTACCAGTACCCGATATCCCCGGGCCAGCATGGCATTGGCCATATTCGTTAAGACTTTTTCCGTTCCGGCACTCGCCGTTACCGTTTCATCGCCCATATAGAGCAGTAATAGTGTCTTCAATCGGTTTCCCCTTCCCCTCGTCCGTCGAGGTTTTTATTTTAAAACATTCTGTAAGAACGTTGCTGTACTGAAATCATGATTTACTCGTTTTAATTCAGCCTCATACGTCGGCAGCATCTGTTCGTAGGACTGCAAAAACTGTCCCAGTTGCTGACGGAGACGTCCCAGGTCTTGTAAGTCCACTTCTTGGCCGACGGTATAATTCTTAAGAATTTCCGGATTCAAGACAGCCGTAGCTAATACGGGCTTATACAGGGCCAAGGCATTGAAATAGACGGCGCTCCAATTATACAGATACCGTTCATTGCTGTAAGGTAAAAACAATACATCGACGCTTTGCAGCAAATCGTACCAGGCCATGCCCAGTACCTTCCCTTTCATAAAGCGAACGGCTGATTCACGGCTGTATTTTTCCATAATCCGTTCCATATCGTCAGCATCTTCGGGGCCGGTCGGCGCCGCTTGAACGACGAGCTCCGCCTTCCCTTCCAAATGGCTGTCCAAAAAGGCCCGGATAATGCCGTCAATATCTTTTTCTCCCTTGCGGTAGTGACCGAAGAAACCGATGCGTATCGGTTCATGATACGTAAAGTTTGCCGTCACCGAAATGCCTTGCGGAAGGAGAACCGGCGGCGGAATGATTTCAATTTTAGAGACGTGATCGTCTTTGAAGTCATTGCGGAGGCTCGTAATTTTTAACTTAATATTTTTATAGCCTTCGCAGCGCCGGGCCTGTTTGAGGAATTTCGGCTTTTCATGGGGATTGACCCCCAAAAAGATAAAAATAACCGGCACAGGGCTCTCTTTCAATTTACTTTTATGCAGCGATCGTAAATATCGATACGTCGCCGTCGTCAGTACAATGGCGTCCACTTCATGGCGGCAGGCCTTTTCATAGGCCGCATCGAACCAACGGATACGCCGCCGTTCCCGCTGGATGGACAGCCAGATTTTCTTTAGTTTTCCGACGCCTTCATAGTCGACAATCTCACCGCCGCTCATATATTCAATCGGGATTCCAAAATCAACGGGCAGGCTGCTATTTTCCGGCAAATATAGCACCGGTTCATGGCCTTCCTTCTTCAGTTCATCGATGATCAGACGATCGAACTCCTGTTCAAACCCGCCTTGTGTCTTCACTGTTTCTAAAATAGCTACCCGCATTATTTTTTCTCCGCTCTTTGCAATTCGTATAATTTCAAATATTTCAACATCGTATAGAAGAAGTGATTGCAGCACATGTAGGTTCCCATCCAGCCGTCTAAAAAGCCGGCCCGGGATACGAACATCTTAAAGAAGCCGCCTAAACTATGGAAAAAAATGCCCGATAAGGAAATCCGCTTCCCTCGCTTATAGGCATCTTCAGCCCATATGGTCGTATATTGGCAGAGTTTTCCTTCCCAGTGATGCCAGTTTTTATAGGTATAGTGTTCTAAATGACCGGGAAGATTCCGAGTCGGCAGGGCACATTCCGGATGCTCATGGACTTTATTCACCCAAGTGACCGTCGTCCGCGGAAAGAGCCGTTTTACATGGTCCGGCTTTAACACGCCGTGATTGAAGGTCGTTCCAAAGGCGACGGATTTTCGTTCCATCGAATACTGATGGGTCAATGAATCGTGTTCCACAACGTCTTTAACCGCCGCTATGAGTTCGTCATTCAGGCGTTCATCGGCATCGAGATAGAGGACCCAGTCGGCACCGGTCTGCTCAAGGGCAAAGTTGCGCTGAGCTGAAAAATCATCGGTCCAGGCGCGAAAACAGACGGTTGCTCCCTGCGCTTTGGCCAGGTCCACCGTCTTATCCGTACTTCCTGAATCGATGATGATAACGTCATCCGTACATTTTTTTGCATTCTCAACAACGTCGACAATATTGTCTTCTTCGTTCTTCGTCAAAATCAAAATCGCTAATGAGCTCACGAGCCGCGTCCTCTTTTCTTTAAGATAAGGTCTTTCCTCGGTATACTTAAGCTTTTGACATACTCCCACGGCTAAAGCCGAGGGATTCTAGGATGCGAGCGAGAACCGCGCATCTCGCGATGGTCTTACGTTCTCTCTCCTAACGGATGATGCCCCACCCGTATACAAATTTATGCTATTAGTAGCCTCAGACCTTCTGACAAAATATTTCTAGCCGCATTGCGGTCTCGGTCGTGATGGCTTCCGCAAGAAGGGCAAGTCCATTCATAGACACGAATATTCTTAACTTCTTTGTTTTGGTAGCCACAGTCATGACAAAGCTGACTGGACGGATAAAATGTATCTACCTTAATAATTTGCGTTCCTGTCTGACGGCCGACATATCTCAGGATATTCTCGAACGCAGCAAAGCCGTAGTCGTTGACTTTTTTCCCGTGACCTTGTTGCATTGCCTTCATGCTGAGACTTTCAAGACAGATAACTGCATACTTCTGACATAGCTCTTTTGCGAGTTTAAAGTGGAAATCTCTGCGCTGATTCGCTTGTTTGTGATAGAGTCGTGCTAATACTTTACGATACTTCTGACGATTTTTCGAGCGGAGTTGACGGTGCGACAGATTTCGACAGGCCGTACGGATAGCCTTCTGGTTCTTCTGAAAGAAGGATGGCGCGGCAATATCATTTTCCTCATCCGGAGCAACGAGCATTTTATCTTTAAAGCAGAAATCGAACCCGACGCTTTTACCTGTTCGTAGTTTAACTTCTGTAATTTTTTGTTCACAGATGAAGTAGAGATAAATGTCTCCCAAAGTGTCCCGCTTAACCGTGAGTGTCTTAATTCTGCCTTCGATGTTGCGGCTCTTGAAGTAGCGGTACTTCTGTTTGGCTATGTAGACGGTGCCATGCTCCTCATCGAGCTTCCAGCCAGCTTGCTTGAGCGTATAAGACTTGTACTTGCGGACTTTCTTAAAACCTGGCGGTGCGGTCTTACGTTTATTGTTGAGATTTGTCCAGAAGAGATTGTACGCTCTATCGATGCGGTCAGTGACATCCTGCAATGCCTGCGAGCCTATTTCTTTGAGATAACTGAACCGCTCAAGCTTCTTGAGCTTCGTCAAGTGCTTCTGCAAAGCAAACTTGTTCAGCGACTTACGATACAGCTGCCAGTACCGCTTATGGAGTGCGATGCAATGATTGTAGGCAAGACCTGCAGCATTAATCTGCCGATGAAGTTTTTTGTTTCGTTTTGCGGTATAGAGCTTAAACTTGTAGGTCTTTATCATTGTAAACTCAGCCCCTTGTTTTCTGTGTATCAATATACCACTTGATAGTATCGCTACTGACATTGCCAGCAGTCGAAACGAAATAACTTCTTGTCCAAAGACTGGACATTCCTTTCAGTTTTGGAAATTCGTTACGAAGAACATGAGAAGAAGCTCCTTTTATCTCCTTCATGATTTCGGCAGGAGACTGCTTTGGCCAGCATTTCAAAAAAAGATGCACATGATCAATATGGCACTCCATTGCGAGAAGCTCAATTCCGAGTTCTTCACATTTCTGTCGAGTCAGTTCTTTGAAACGATTTTCTAACTGTGGAATAAGAAATATTTTGCGCCGATACTTTGGACAGAATACAAAATGATAGTTGATGAATGACACGGTAGTTTTTGTTCTAAAATATATCGTTTCCATGTTTATATTATAACGCATTTGTAGATAAAATATACTATACTGTCTACAAAAAACATTTATCCACGATTAAAATCATTGGCTCTCTGCTAAACAATATCGGTAATATTTTATCACATCCGGCCGGTAAAGTACAGAAAGGAGCCGACTGTACAAAGACAGCTGCTCCCTCTCTTTCATCGGCCCGTTCTTATCAGATCTTGTCCCAAAATTCAAATATTATTTCAACTTCTCCAGCCATGAATGCATGACCGCGTCATATTCAGGAAAGCGGCCAATTAAGCTTGCCGCAAAAGCCTCATCGTAGGTATGAGTCGTCAAATTCCGATCATCGACCATTTTTAAGGCCTGTTCCGTTTCTGTTTCGCTCAAAAGGCCCGTTTCCCGGCAGGCACGGATCACTTTTTTCGGCGATGCGGCGTCGATACCGTCTGGGACATAGAGGTATTCCTTAGCACATTTCCAAATCAGTTCAAAAGAGAATTCAAACCGCTGAATCAGGGCATCCCGCTCAATTTCATTCAAGGTGTCACGGGAGGCTAATTCGTGAAATTTTCCCAAGGCCCTGACGGCTAATCGATACCGTTCGGTTATTCTTTCCACAAAACTCCCTCCTCTCGAATTCGCCGGCATAAAGCGGCTCCGGCGCGATGCATATCCACCACATCGACGTGACGAGGAATCGTAGATTCTTCCAATCGTTCTCTCAGCAACGTAATTTCATAGGAAATATCGTCCCGGCTATCGATGGCGATATCGATGTCGGAACTCATCTTCTGTTCTCCTCGTGCCCAGGACCCGAAGAGATAAACGCGCACATCTCGTTCTTTGAAATGCTGCAAAACCACTTCTTTTACGCGCTGTACAGGCTCTTCATAGATGCTGTCGACTGTCATAATAATCCCCATCTTCCGATAAATGTCTTTCTCGTTTCACTATAGCAAAGATTCCTCAACTTCGCAAGCGATTGGCCGTGCAGCCGCCGGACAGCAAAAGGCTGCCCTGCCGAGTGGCGGGACAGCC
>UMIC01006449.1_pt1 | contig 21760 bp, 24 predicted proteins | sample 1965681 | NCBI WGS metagenome assembly UMIC01 (sample SAMEA4836114, study PRJEB28245) | human gut metagenome | biome: gut microbiome; material: fecal sample | place: Denmark | collected 2008
GGAGGGGCTGGCAGCAATGCCAGTCTCTTACCCGACATCAAGAATGAGGCGGACATCCTCAAATTTGTGGATGCGCTGATTTCCAACACCAAAGGCGAGGGCAAGGAGGGCGATCCGTTCTGGACGAAGGCGGAGACGCTCTTATACTGCGCTCTGATTGCTTATATCATTTTTGAGGGGCCCGCCGAGGATCGAAACATGAACACGCTGGTGGATATGATTTCCGGCATGGAGGTAAAGGAGGACGATGAAAATTTCCTAAATGCCGTGGACTATATGTTCAAGGGGCTGGAAAAACGCAAGCCGGACTGCTTTGCGGTCAAGCAATACCGCAAATATAAGTTAAGTAGCGGCAAAACCGCCAAGTCGATCCTTATTTCCTGCGGTGCGCGTCTGGCCCCCTTTGACATCCCCCAGCTCAGGGAGATTATGAGCTATGACGAGATGGAGCTTGACCGCATCGGGGATCGGAAAACGGCGGTGTTCTTTATCATTTCGGACACCACGCAGACCTATAACTTCCTTGTGGCCCTGGCCTTTTCGCAGATGTTCAATCTGCTTTGCGAAAGGGCCGACAATGTTCACGGGGGCCGCCTGCCCCATCATGTACGGGTGCTGTGGGACGAGGCGGCCAACACGGGACAGGTGCCCCAGCTCGAAAAAATCTGCGCCGTGATCCGCTCCCGCGAGGTGTCGCTGACACTCTTTTACCAGCAGTTGGCGCAGTGCAAGGCCATTTACGATAAACACGCGGAGACAATTCTCGGAAATATGGACAGCGTGGTATTCCTGGGAGGCCGCGAGGCCAGCACCATCAAGGAAATATCGGAAAACTGGCTGGGAAAAGCAACCATCTATATGCAGACCGATGGCCGCTCGAAGGGGCAGTCGGAAAGCTACAATCTGAACACCCAGCGGCTGGGCCGGGAGCTGATGACACCCAGCGAGCTGGCAACCATGCCCGGGGACAAGTGCATTTTACAGCTTAGGGGCCTGCCCCCGTTCTACTCCCCGAAGTATGACCTAAAAAAGCACCCGAATTATAAATACACGGCTGAGGCCGACAAAATCAAAAACGCTTTTGACCTTGATAAGCTCATCAACCGCCGCAGGCGGCCTGGGCTTAACGAGGCGTGTGAGATGTATGAGGTGGCTGTGCCGGACGATGCGCTCACGGAAGAGGACGAGGACATCCTCAACTATGACGACATCGACGATCCAGACGCCTTTGCATAAATGGACTTTGGGACAAAGTGTCCCGAAGTTGTAACCTGCCGCCAGTGATGGCGGCTTTTTTCATGGCCGGGGAACACCCGGAGAAATGGAGGCTCTATGCAGTTCTTTTCTTCCGCTATTGATACTTTACAGACCCTTGTTGTGGCTCTCGGCGCTGGCCTGGGCGTGTGGGGCGTAGTCAATCTCCTGGAGGGCTACGGATCGGACAACCCTGGCTCCAAAAGCCAGGGCATGAAACAGCTCATGGCGGGCGGCGGCATCATCCTGCTCGGCACTACGCTGATCCCTCTGCTGTCCGGCCTGTTTTAAGGTAGCGGCTTATGGGATTTCTCACCGACTGGCTGACCGACTGGCTCAAAAGCCTGCTCATTGAAGGCATTTTAGGCAATCTGAGCGGCCTTTTTGATACGGTAAATGCCCGAGTCGGGGAGATTGCGGGGGAGGTGGGAACAACTCCGGCGGCGTGGAACGCCGGAGTTTTCTCCCTCATCCGCCAGATTTCCGAGACGGTAATTTTACCGATTGCCGGGTTAGTCCTAACCTATGTGGCAGTCTATGAGCTCATTCAAATGCTGATAGACCGCAACAACTTACATGACATCGACACCTGGATGTTTTTCAAGTGGATTTTCAAGACGGCGGCGGCCATCCTCATCCTCTCCAACACCTTCAATATCGTCAACGCGATTTTTGATGTGTCGCAGAGCGTGATTGCAAGCTCGGCGGGGGTGATCCAGGGCTCCACGGACATATCGCCGGATATGCTGGCGGATTTGGAGGCCACACTGGAGACAATGGGGCTGGGCTCCCTTTTGGGCCTGTGGCTCCAGTCTATCTTTATCGGCTTTACCATGACCGCGCTGAATATCGTGATCTTTGTTCTGATTTATGGCCGTATGCTGGAAATCTATATGCTGACCAGTTTAGCGCCCATCCCGGTGGCTACCCTGTCCAACCGGGAAATGGGGAGCATGGGGCAGAATTATCTGAAGTCCTTGTTTGCCATCGGTTTCCAGGGGCTGTTGATCCTGCTGTGTGTGGGCATCTATGCGGTACTCATTCAAGAGATCGCCACAAGTGGCGATCCTATCGGCGCGATATGGGGAGCCGTGGGCTATACGGTTTTGCTCTGCTTTATGCTGTTCAAGACCGGGACGATTGCAAAAAGTATCTTTGGCGCGCATTGAGAAAGTGAGGTTGAACTATGGCGAAAACGCAGGAGGCGGCGGGCCGGGGAGCCCCCGCTGTGGATATGGCGCAGGAGGATTTCCGGCGCTTGTTGTTTGAGGCTCCGATTGCGGAGCTTGCGGAAAACCAGGGCATCAGCATTGATGAGGCGGTAAAGCTCCGGGTGGAGCAGGCCGTGGCGGAGGCCACCGCCCCACAGGTAACGGTGCGGCCCATCGAGCCCCAGGGCAAGCTGATCGGCTTTGCCAGCGTAAACTTTGGGGGCGTGGTGGTGGATGATTTTAAGGTGGTGGACGGGAAAAACGGCGTGTTCCTGGGCGCGCCCAGCAAGCCCGATCCCACCAGCAGGACAGGCTACCGCTCCACGGCCCGGGTAACAAACCGGGACTTGCAGGCCCAGCTTGACCGGGCGGCGGCCCAGGGCTATAACCGGGCTGTGGAAAAGCTGCTGGCCCGAGCCGAGGCGGTACGGCCTGCGTCAATCCGGGAACAAATGGCGCAGGCCGCAAAGGAGGCCGGAAAGGAAAACGCCGCCCGGCCCGCCCCGGCAAAGGGCAAGGAGGCAAGGAATGACCGATAAGGCGGCTTTGGGACAAATTGTCCCGAAGTCCCCGGACTGCCCAGAGGGGCTGTTTCTGAAGGATGGCATCGAGGGGCTGCTCTCCCTGCCCCATCATTCGGTGGATATGCTCTTGACCGATCCGCCCTATGGCACCACCCGGAACTTTTGGGATGTGCTGTTGCCGCTCCCGGAACTATGGGAGGCTGTGAAATGGGCGGTCAAGCCGGAGGGCGCGGTGCTGTTCTTTGCACAGTGCCCCTATGACAAAGTGTTGGGGGCCTCCAACCTTTCCATGCTCCGCTACGAGTGGATCTGGTACAAGGAGCGCGGGACAGGCTTTCTCAACGCAAACCGGGCCCCGCTGAAAAAGTCCGAGAATATCTTGGTATTTTATCAGAAAGCCCCGCTTTACAATCCGCAGTTTACTTACGGCAAGCCGTACAACCGCGTCCATGCCCGCAGCGGCACCAGCCCGAACTATGGGAAATTTGAGCGGCAGAGCTCCCAGTCCAGCGATGGGCGGCGCTATCCGGGAAATGTGCTCTTTGTTCCCACCGTGACGGGAGGCATCCATCCCACGCAAAAGCCCGTGGAGCTGTGCGAGTATTTCATTAAGACCTACACCCGGCCCGGCGAGTTGGTGGCGGACATCTGCGCGGGCTCTGGCACAACCGCCGTTGCCGCCCTCAATTCGGGCCGCCGCTTTATCTGCTTTGAAACGGCCCCGGCCTTTTATGCCCCGGCTACGGAGCGCATCCGTATGGCGCGGGCGGCGGTGGAGGCCGGGGAGAAAGGAGTTTGATTATCGGAGATTATTCTATCATTTACGCCGATCCGCCCTGGCGGTACGCGCAGAAGGGCCTGCAAGGAGCGGCGGAGCATCATTATCCCACAATGGGAATAGACGAGTTATGTGCGCTCCCGGTGGCGGAACTGGCCGCCCCGGACAGTGCGCTTTTTTTGTGGGCGACTTTCCCCCAGCTCCCCGAGGCCCTGCGGCTCATTAAGGCGTGGGGCTTTCAGTATAAGTCCGTGGCTTTCGTCTGGCTGAAGAAAAACAAAAAGGCCGACAGTTGGTTTTACGGCCTGGGCTTTTGGACGAGGGGAAATGCGGAGGTCTGCCTGCTGGCAACCAGGGGACATCCGAAACGGCAGGCGGCAAATATCCACCAGTTTATCATTTCCCCCATTGAGGCCCACAGCAAAAAGCCGGACGAGGCCCGGGAAAAGATCGTTGCCCTCATGGGTGATCTGCCCCGGGTGGAGCTGTTCGCAAGGCAGACGCCGCCCGGCTGGGATGTGTGGGGAAACGAGGTGGAAAGCACTATCCCGGACTTTGGGACAAATTGTCCCGAAGTCTTTGGGGAAAGGAAGGAGGCTGATCCATGCCCTATGTGAATGTCCCTAATGACTTATCCAAAATCAAAACGAAGATGGCCTTTAACCTTACAAAACGCCAGCTTATCTGCTTTGGCGGCGCGGCGGCCATCGGCATCCCGTCCTATCTGCTGGCCCGGGAGCCCCTGGGGAATACCGGGGCCATGTTCCTTATGCTGGCGGTCATGCTCCCGGCGTTCCTGCTGGCGATGTATGAAAAAGACGGGCTCCCCTTTGAAAAGGTGGTAAAAAATATCCTCCGGGCCAAGTTTCTGCGGCCCGGGGTACGGCACTATCAGACGGAAAACCTGTACGCCCCGTTTACCGGGCGGGGCGCTGTGAGAAAGGAGGATGCGATTGCGAAAGGCAAACAAGAAAAGCAAAAGCGGCCCCGGAAGGGCTAACCGCCGGGCGGCCCTGTCCGTCCAGCAGACGATCCCCTATCTGGCGATGCACCCGGACGGGGTGTGCAAGCTCCCCGGCGGGCTCTACACGAAAACCGTGGAATACGAGGACATCAATTATTCCGTGGCAAGCACCGAGGATCAGACGGCGATTTTCGGCGGCTGGAGCTCATTCCTCAATTACTTTGACAGTTCCCTGCCGTTCCAGCTTTCCTTTATCAACCGCCGCTCCCATTCCCGGAGCCGCTACAAGGTCAACATTCCCCAGGCGGACGATGCGTTTAACAGCGTCCGAGAGGAATTTACCGGGATGCTGAAAAATCAGATTGCGAAAAGCAACAACGGCATTGAACGCTCCAAGTATATCACTTTCGGCATCCCCGCCGAGGGGATCGCGGAGGCCCGGCCCCGCCTGGAGCGCGTGGAGGCCGATGTGATGGGCAACTTCAAGCGGCTGGGCGTTCCCTCCGAGCCGATGGACGGGCGGGCGCGGCTGGCTCTGCTCTACGGCCAGATGCACCCGGGGAGCCGGGAGCCGTTCCGCTTTTCGTGGAAGGACATCCCGCAGACGGGGCTGGGCACAAAGGACTTTATCGCCCCGGACAGCTTTGACTTTAGGCAGTCCCGCTCGTTCCGTATCGGCCAGTATTGGGGCGCAGTGTCCTACTTACAAATTTTAGCGTCTGAGCTCTCTGACAAGCTCCTTGCGGAGATTTTGGAACTGGATGCGGAAATGACGGTCACGCTCCATATTCAGACGGTGGATCAGTTAAAGGCCATCAAGACCATTAAGGGGAAAATCTCGGACATCGGGAAAATGAAGGTGGAGGAACAGAGAAAGGCGGTGCGGGCTGGGTACGATCCCGACATCCTCCCGCCTGACCTGATTACATTCAGCAAGGACGCGGCGGAGCTCTTGGCTGACCTGCAGTCCCGCAACGAGCGGATGTTTCTTCTCACTTTCACGGTGGTAAACCTTGCCCCTACCCGCCAGCGGCTGGAAAACGATGTTTTTACCGTGAGCGGTATCGCACAGAAATACAACTGCTCCTTAAAGCGGCTGGACTGGCAACAGGAACAGGGCTTTGTGTCCTCGCTGGCTCTCGGCTATAACGAGGTGGAGATCCAGCGTGGCATGACAACCAGCTCCACGGCCATTTTCATTCCCTTTATGACCAGGGAGCTGCGGATGGGCGGGCAGGCCCTCTACTACGGCATGAACGCCCTTTCTCACAATGTCATTATGGCTGACCGCAAAAAGCTGAAGTCGGCCAACGGCTTGTATCTTGGCTCTACGGGCTCGGGAAAATCCTTTGCGGCGAAAAGGGAGCTCTTAAATGTATTCCTTGCCACAAATGACCGCATTGTGATTGTCGATCCGATGGGCGAATATGTCCCGCTGGCCCGCAGGCTGGGCGACCAGGCGCAAGTGATTGAAATTTCCCCGGACAGCCCCCATCACTTAAACCCGATGGATGTGGAGCTCAATATGACCGCTGGGGAGAGTCCGCTTTCCATGAAGGCGGATTTTTTGTTGTCCCTGTGCGAGTTGGTGGTGGGCGGCAAGGAGGGCTTACAGCCCATTGAAAAAACCGTCATTGACCGCTGTGTGCGGCTGGTCTACCGGGAGCAGGCCCTGGGGATTGCTACGGAGCGGACGCCGCTTTTGCAGGATTTGTATGAGGAGCTTTTGCGCCAGCCGGAGCCGGAGGCCCGCCGTGTGGCAACGGCCCTGGAGCTCTACTGTACCGGCTCCCTCAATCTCTTTAACCATCCGACCAATGTGAAAACGGACAAACGGGTGGTGTGCATTGTGTTAAAGAACATGGGAGAAAACCTCCGCAAGATTGCCATGCACATCACAAACGAGTTTGTCTCCCAGGCGGTGGACGCCAACTTCCGGGAGGGCGTGGCGACCTGGTGCTACTTCGACGAGTTCCATGTCCTGCTCCGCGATCCGCTGACGGCCAGCTACTTTGTGGCGGTCTGGAAGATGCTCCGCAAAAAAGGCTGTGTCCCCAGCGCACTTACGCAGAATGTGAAAGACCTTTTGGCCAGCCGGGAGATTGAGAACATTTTGGACAACACGGACTTTATGATCCTTTTGTCCCAGGCCCAGAGTGACCGGACGATTTTGGCAAAACAGCTCGGTATTTCCGAGCATCAGCTTTCCTACATTACCCACTCTAATTCCGGCGAGGGCCTGCTGTTCTATGGGAATGTGACCATTCCCTTTGTGGATCGGTTCCCCCGCGGGGAGATCTATGACCTGCTGACGACCCGCCCGGAGGATATGAAGAATGAAACGAAAACCGAATAACGGCGCGGGCCCGGGCGGGGCTGGCGCAGGAAACACCGGGGGCACTTCGGGACAAAGTGTCCCAAAGTCCCCGAAATCAAAATTCCGGCAGAAAAGCCAGCAGGAACAGGCGGCGGCGTCCAAGCTCCGCATGGAAAAGCGTGGGGAAAAGCTGGAGGCCGCCAAAGAAAAGCTGGCGAAACAGAAACCGCCCAAAAAGCCGGGCCCGGTTAAGCGTGTGGGCCGGGTGGCCAGCAGCTCCGTCCACGGCTTTGTGCATGGCAAGATTTACGAAAACGAGCACGAAAATGTGGGCATCGAAGGGGCCCACCGCTCCGAGCTGGCGGGCGAGGCCGTCCTGCGGCATGGCTCCCGGTATGTGAGACGGAAAATCCGGGAACACCCGGCAAAGGCTGTCCAGCGGGCCGAGTCCAAATATATCAAGGCTACAGCGGACTATCACTTTCACACCGCCGCCCAGGAGCACCCGGAGCTTTCTAAAAATGCCCTGTCCCGCTACTGGCAGAAACGGCGGCTCCGCAGACGGTATCAAAAGCAGGCAAAGGAGGCCGCCAAACACGGGGCCCAGGCCGCCGGGAAAACGGCTGTAACTACGGAAAAACTGGCGGCCCGTGCGGTGGGCTTTGTAAAACGCCATCCCGTGGGCTGTCTGCTGGCTCCGGCCTGCGTCCTGCTTATGCTGGTGATGCAGTCCTGCTCGTCCTCCCTTGTCACGCTGGGGAACAGTACCATCGGCGCGGTGGGGGCCAGCACCTACCCTTGCGAGGATGGGGATCTGCTTGGAGCTGAGTCCGCCTACTGCGGTTTAGAGGCGGAGCTTTCCGGCTATCTGGACAGCTACGAGAGCACCCACGATTATGACGAGTACCATTTTGACCTGGACGGGATCGAACACGATCCCTATGTGCTGTTGTCCCTTTTGTGTTCGCTCCATGAGGGGCAGTGGAAGCTTGACCAGGTGGAGGGCTCCCTGCAAATGCTCTTTGACCACCAGTACATTCTGACTGAGGATGTGGTGGTGGAGGTGCGCTACCGGACGGAAACCCGCACCGACAGCGAGGGCAACGATTACGATGTGGAAGTCCCCTACAATTACTACATCTGCTATGTGACGCTGGAAAATAAAAACCTGTCCCATCTGCCCGTCTATCTGTTGAGCGAGGATCAGATGTCCCGGTACGCTATCTACATGGCAACGCTGGGAAACCGCCCCGACCTGTTTCCCGGCTCCGAGTATGTGGGAAAGTACACCGAAACGCCGGACGGCTACGAAGTGCCTGGGGAATATCTGGACGATGAAACCTTTGCCGCCATGCTCTCCGAGGCGCAGAAATACATCGGCTATCCCTATGTGTGGGGCGGCTCCAGCCCGTCCACTTCCTTTGACTGCTCCGGCTATGTGTCCTGGGTGATCAATCACTCCGGCTGGAATGTGGGCCGCCTGGGGGCCCAGGGGCTCTATAACATCTGTACGCCGACCAGCAGTCCGAAACCCGGCGATCTGGTCTTTTTCAAAGGCACTTATGACACGCCGGGGGTGAGCCATTGTGGGATTTATGTGGGCGACAATACAATGTTGCATTGTGGAGATCCCATCGGCTACGCAAACCTAAATACAAGCTACTGGCAGTCTCATTTCTACGCCTACGGGCGTTTACCATGATTGGAGGTTATCTATGGCAACGGCAAAAAGCGCGAAAATCCAGGCCGAAATTGATAAGGTCAAGGCCAAAATCAGCGAACAGCAGGCCCGGCTCAAGGAGCTGGAGCAGAAAAAGCTGGAGGCGGAAAACAGCGAGATCGTGGATATTGTGCGGGGCATGAGCATCCCCCTGGCGGAGCTCCCGCTCCTGTTTGAAAAGCTGAAAGGCGATGGAGCTTTGGGACAAATTGTCCCGAAGTCCGGGGCCGAAGGAAAGGAGGAAAATTGAATATGAGACGATGGAGGTCTATGGCGGCGGCGCTTTGTGCCGCCGTTCTTTTATGCGGCTTTTCGGCTGTCCCGGCTTTTGCTTACGCGGACGGCGGCGAGGGGGAGGACTACGGTGATCCCACTATGACGGAGGAAACCACGGCCCCGGAGCCGGAGCCCACTATCGAACCGGGCGAGGGCTTTTCGGAGGAAGGCAACCTTGTTACCCGCGATCTGCTCTATGACGAGCACACCAACAAGCAGTTTATCACGGTGCAGACCAGCGGCGGGAACACCTTTTATATCGTCATTGACTACGATAAGCCTGTGGACGAGGAAGGCGAACAGTACGAAACCTACTTTCTGAACATGGTGGACGAGGCGGATCTGCTAGCGGCTGCCGAGGCCGCCGGGGTGGAGCTGGCCGCTTGCTCCTGCGCGGAAAAATGCGCGGCGGGGGCTGTCAATACGGATTGCCCGATCTGCGCGGTCAATATGACCGAGTGCGCGGGCGCGGAGCCGGAGCCTGCGGAAACGGAGGAAACCGGGGAGCCCGCCCCGGAGGAGGAAAAGCCGGAAACGGGCGGCAATCCGGGGATGCTCCTTTTGGTGCTGGCCGTGGCGGTGATCGGCGGCGGGGCTGGCTGGTACTTTAAGATTTACCGCCCGAAACATGAAAAGGCCGCCGAGCCCGAGGAGGACTACGGCGGGGAGCTCCCGGACTATGACGGGCCGGAGGGCTACGGCGACGAAGAGGACAGGCCGCCCTGGGACGAGGAGGACGATGACGGAGAGGGGGCGGACGAATGAACTTTACCAACAGCCCCTTTGAGAAAATGATGAAACGGCCCCCGCGCCAGCAGTCCCCCTCCGCCGCAAAACCGCCCAGGGGCTCCCGGTGCTCCGGGTGTCCCTACTGGCGGGGCATCGGCTGTGTCTCCTGCTACCGGGAACTTCTGAAGGCCCCGGCTGGCGGGAGGTGAGGCCATGTCCCGCGAGCTTACCCGGGAGGAAAAGGCGGCCATCCGCGCCCTTGTGGTAAAATGGTGCGCCAACTATGACCGGGAGTGCGGGTGCCTGCCGCTGGACTGTGAGTGCTATATGTTCGGGAAATGTTATACAGGCGCATACTGCCGCTACTTCCGGGAGGCCGTCCTGCCCCTTGCCCCGGCGCTGGAGGCGTCCCTCTTGACCGAGGGGACCAGGCCGGATTTCAAGCCCTGCCCGGTCTGCGGCGGCCCCGTTCCCCCGGATCGGCGGCAGGCGTACTGCTCGGCGGCCTGTGCAAAGAAGGCCCACCGCCGCCAGCAGAGGGAATATATGCGGAAAAAGCGGGGCTGGTCTGTTGACAATTAGGCCCCTTAAAACCCGCTTGTAGCAAGGCTTTCCGGGGCCCGTTTTGGGGTGGGCCGTATCAGACTATGGCCTGCCCCGTTTTGGCCCGGATGCTGTCAACATTTACGCTGTGGGACTTTGGGACAATTTGTCCCGAAGTGCCCGTTTTTAAGGAGGTGCTGTTTTGGAAGAAAATCAAGGCTATGTGATCCGGCAGTCCGTACTGTTTGACAATGGCCGGGGCTTTGCGATGGGGGAAAACTTCAAGGCCCCTAATCCCTTTGTGACCTGGCAGTTTACCCAGGAGGACGGGAAACGGGACTACTACTGGGGCCATTACTTCAACGAGGAATGTGAGGCCATCGGGGACTACAACCGCCGTGTGTTCTACCATGAGCGGGATTATGGAGTGCATCGGCTGGAAACCTCCGGCCCGGATTTTTTCAAGTATTACTCTACCCAGCGGCCCGTGGATATAGCCACCTATCCCCGCCCGAAGGACAACCTGCCTGTGGCCCATCTCAACTACAACGCCCGCCAGCCGGTGGAGGGCGAGTCATTCCGGGCATGGGGCGAGCTGTGGTATCTCCACCCGCTGACGGAAAAGCAGATGGCCGATTATGAGTTAAGGCCCGCCCATGACAATCCTGTGGGCCGTGAGCCTGTGCCGGAGCGGGGCGCGGCAAAGAAACCGCCGATTGCCCGGCAGATGAAAGAGGCCGGACGCAAGGCCCGGGAACACCGGGCCACGGATGCGCCGGAAAAGAAAAGCCCCAGCCGGGGCGACAGATAGGAGGACTGCGCGATGGAGAAAAAACGGGAACAGGAACTTGCCGACCAGGAGGCCCTGCGGCTGTACCGGGAATTTCACGCCCCGATCCCGAAAAGGCCCCCGGAACGGGAAAAGCCGTTGGACAAGGTAAAGGAGCCGCCCCGGGCCAGCCGGAGCCTGGAACGGGAGGAACGATGACAAAAAAACGCCGCCGCCCCGTCCATCTTCATGTGATGGTATCGGAGGAGGAGCAGGCGCTCATACGGGAGCGCATGGCCGAGGCGGGCATCCGCAACATGGGAGCCTATATGCGGAAAATGGCCCTAAACGGCTATGTGCTCCATGTTGACCTGTCCCCCGTCCGGGAGCTGGTATCGCTCCAGCGGCGGTGCTCCAACAACTTAAATCAAGTGGCGATCCAGGCCAACACCTACGGCGGCATTTATCCCGAGGAGATCAAAGGGCTGCAACAGGACTATGAAAAGCTGTGGGGGCCCTTGTCCGATCTTTTGAAAAAGCTGTCTGCGATTGTGGAGTGTTAGCCCTGCCGGGGAGCGGTTTCGCCGTTCCCCAGCTTTCACTACTTCGGGACAATTTGTCCCGAAGTGCTGAAAGCCGTTTAAAAAGAAATGATTTTCGCACTGTCTTAATTATGATATACTAAAAACAAACCATTTTTTAGGGAGGGATAAACAATGAATTTCAAATCCAGTCAGCCACCTTCTTCATCAAAAGAGATTAAATGGTATTGGGAGCAATGTGTACGAGATAATTTAGATTTTTCAAGAACTACTATAAATGATGTTCAATTTGATTTTACAAAACCTGTTGACTATTTTGAGCTTACAGACGGAGATGCTGATAAAATATCTTTTATAGGAAGGAGGTTTGACTTTTTTTCACAACCCGTTGCCTTAAAAGAATTTGAAATGAATATATTTGGCGACTTGAACACAGATACACAAATTGGTGTGTTGTTAAGTGGTGTTAATTCTCTGCGAACCGAAATAGCGGTATATGGAATATATGCTACTTTCTCATATATCAACAAGTTTGTTTACTGTGCTATTACAATTTGTCTCGTGGATAAAGATGTTGGTATGGAAATGGAAACCGCTATTATTGAGATAGGTCAAGACGAAGAACCATATATTAATCCTGTTATTATTAGCGAGGACGCTTTAGATTATTTTAGTTATGACGATATTGCCAAATTATCATACTGGTTGGGTAATTTTTGGATTGGAATTCAATATGAAATGACTAATCGGCCAGAAGAAATTAGAATAATAGAACAACGAGGGCCAATATCAAGTGATGGCCAAAGCCATAAACAGGATGGACATATTGTCTTAGTTAAAAGGATAATTCCTATTGACAAGGACGGCAATATAATCAAATATGGCGCTACCGGTTCCGGTCGCAATTATAATATGCCTGCTTGGGGAGTCCGGGGCCATAATAGAACTTTACCAGATGGCAGAGTAATATCAGTGCGTCCTTATCGAAAAGGGAAAGAAAGAAACAATCCAGATTTTTTTGTTAAAAAAGAATATCAATTTGATGATGAAAAGATAGACACAGATATTGAATACAATCCGAATTAGCTTTATTCTTTTACTTTGGGACAATTTGTCCCGAAGTCCTATGCGGCGGCTGGAACACAGCCGCCCTTTTTCTTGAAAAGGAGGTGCGGCCACGGCTACAACTTACATCCGTCCCTACAAAGTAGCGGCGGGAAAAAGCGCCGTTCAGACGATGGAGGAACGGTTTGCTTATGGGCTCAATCCGAAAAAGCTGGGAGCCGTGTCCGCCTATCTTTGTGATCCGGCATCGGCTCCCGCCGAGTTTCTTCTGACAAAAAGCCAGTACCAGGCGGAGACGGGCCGGGCGGTGGAGCGCGGGGCCCTGTTCTTTCAGATCCGGCAGGCGTTTCCGCCCGGTGAGGTCACGCCGGAGGAGGCAAACAAAATCGGCTATGAGACGGCCATGCGCTGGACGAAGGGAAAGTATCAGTTCTTCGTCTGTACTCACATTGACAAGGGCCATCTGCATAACCATATTTATTTCAATTCCACGGCCTTTGACTGCTCCCGGAAGTTTCATAACTTCATCGGCTCGTCCTTTGCTCTGCGGCGGCTCTCTGACCGGGTGTGCATTGAGCATGAGCTGTCGGTTATTCAAAATCCGAAACAGCACAGTAAGGGCCGTTTTCTCCACTATGGCCAGTGGATCGGGGAAAAACCACCTTCCGCGCAACAGCGGGTGCGGCTGGCCGTTGTGGAGGCTCTAGGAAAAAAGCCCGCCGACTTTGCGGCCTTTCTGCGGCTCATGGAGGAGGCTGGCTTTGCGGTAAAGCATGGGCGCGGTGGCGCGCTCTCGTTCCTGGCTCCGGGACAGGATAAGTACACCCGTCTGCGGGCATCTACCCTGGGGGACGGCTTTGATCCCGAGGACATCCGGGCGGTAATCGCCGGGGAGCGGCCCATCCCGGAGCTCCCGGAGGACAGTCCGGCCCCGGCCCGGCGCGTCAATCTGATGATTGATATTCAACAGCGCATGGCCCAGAGCAAAGGCCCGGCCTATGAGCGGTGGGCGAAGGTTTACAATCTGAAACAAATGGCCGCCGCGCTCCAGTATCTCCTGGAGCATAACCTTACGGACTATGACGAGCTGGCGGCAAGTACCGAGGCGGCGGTGGATCGCTTTCATGCTTTGGCCGGGGAGCTGCGGGACACGGAGGCGGCGCTCTCGCAGACTGCCCGGCTCATGGGGGCCACTGTGGACTATGCAAAGACGCGGCCTGTATTTAACGGCTACAAGGCGGCCCGGTACAGCAAAAAGTATTTGGCGGAACACGAGGCGGAGCTGGCTACCTACCGGGCGGCAAAGGCGGCGATGAATGAGATATTAGGCGGAGCAAAACTCCCGAAAATGGACGCGCTGAAAAAGGAGCGCCGGGAGCTCTCCGAAAAGAAAAAGGCCCTTTATGCTGAGTATCGCAAGGCCCAGGCGGATATGCGGCAGGCTGTGGCGGTCAAGGCGAACATTGATTATCTGCTCGGCCGCACGGACGGGCGGGAAAATAAGGCCCAGGAGCGTTAGCCCGGGCCGCAGACAACAGGCGCATCGCGCCGGGACTTTGGGACAATTTGTCCCGAAGTCCAGCGGGTTTGGGGAGCTCCCCAACAAGCATTTTTGCGGGCCTTGTGCCTGCAAAAATTTCGGGGTGTGGCCACACCCGAATTGCTTGCCGAAACCACGCAACCCGCAACATGGCGCAAAAAACGGAGGCCGCGCTTTCTTTACGCATCCTCCGTTTCTTTGGCCGCTTTCATCGCCTGGATGGTGGCCTCCACGATTTTTAATTCTTTTTCGTCCAGGGAATTAAGCATAGCCTCAATTCGTTTCCTGCACTCGCTCCCTCTATTCTTGGACGGATAGAAGTATTGATCTACCGATATATCGAACATTGTGACCATCTTATAAAAAGTATTGAGGCTCGGGTGCTGGCCGTCATTCTCGTTATACATGATGGTGCGCGGAGCCCGGTCAACAATATAGGCCAGTTGCTCCTGCGTCATCCCGCTGGCCTCCCGCGCCCGCTTAATGGCGAGCCCTATATCGTGAAAATCAAATCGTCGTTCATCTCGTTCAAACTTCATAACATCACCCAATGTCATTTTACATTTCGGGTAATAGTATTTGAACGATTGTATATTTCATATTACTGACTATTTAATTTCATCTCACAAAGTTCAAAAAAGGAGAATGATTTTAAGCATTATATAGCGCGGCTATATTCTGTATTTTATGTTTTACTTTTTCTCGAACATATAAAGGTTCCAGGCACTCGCATTTATCACCGAAACTGAGAAGCATATCATAGTAATAATCTCTATCAATAAATGGAAAGTTTACAATGAAATGCTCATCTCCATCTGGGGTAAAGTGTTCATACGCGCAAAGATCAAGCACCCTGTCCATAATAGATTTATGAATACGGATTTTGATTTCTATTTGTAGTGTCTCCACAATTTCTGCGATGTCTAAAATAGGTTTTTGATAAGCCCGTGGAACAAAAATCTCTTTGCTCATTTCCAAATCTGTCATGCGAGATAATCGAAATAAACGATAATCATTTCTATACAAACAGTATCCTTGAAAATACCATTGATTGCTTTTTAATACGAGTTGATATGGTTCGACTGTTCGCGCTGTTTTATTTCCGTGACGATCTACATATCCAAAGGAAATTATCTTGTTTTCCTGCAAGGATGTTTTAATAGTTTCCAAATACGATTGAGTGTTTCTGTTGCTCACCCACGGACTTAAATCTATACATATTTGATTTGTTTTTAACTCAATATCTTTTGCCCGCTCAGCGGGAATGAAACTTTTAACTTTTGCTAAAGCGTTTATCAGTTCGTTCCCCCGAGTCATATTGAAAAGACTGGAAAGTCCCATCAATAGTGCTGAGAGGTCATCCACCGAAAAGACTTTTTTATCCACCTTATAATCTGGCATAATTTCAAATCCACCGCCTACTCCCGATGTAGAGCGAATGGGAATCCCTGCCATGCTAATTGCATCTATATCACGGTATATTGTGCGGGGCGAGACTTCAAAGGTATCTGCTAACTCCTGAGCACTTACCTTCTTTTTTTCAAGAAGTATCATAATAATACTGACAAGTCTATCTACTTTCATCCGAAATCCGCCTTTCAAATTCTTTCTTGTTATCACATAATTGCTGACATAATGCTGTCAACAATTACATGATACAATAAGGGAGCAAACAAATCAACTATGAGAATGGAGGATATATTTATGTTTACAGTCTATGTCTATACTCTCGACACGATGGCGGATTGGGAAATAGGGTATGTTACCGCAGAACTAAATTCTGGCCGATTTTTCAAAAAGGATGCTCCAGATGTATCGGTCAAAACGGTTGGTATCTCAAAGGAACCTGTAAAAACAATGGGCGGGCTGAGTATTATTCCAGATTGTGTAATTGAGGATATTGCGGTAAACGATAAGAGCGTTTTGCTGCTACCGGGTGGAAACACTTGGGAAGAGCCGAAACACGGTATTGTCATCAAGAAAGCAATCGAGTTGCTTTCCACTGGGGCCACTGTGTGCGCTATCTGTGGCGCTACCGTTGCTTTAGCTCATGCGGGCCTATTAGATCAACATCCCCACACAAGCAACGGGGCAGGATTTCTTGAAATGTTCTGTCCCAGCTATAAAGGGAGTTCGTACTATGTGGACAAGCCATCCGTTGTGGGTGACAACCTAATTACTGCAAGTGCATCTGGAGCTTTGCTGTGGGCAAAGCAAATTATTGAGCATTTAGGTGTCTTTAGGCCCGATACGCTGGAAGAATGGTATGCTTATTTCAATACTGGCGAGGCGCAACACTTTTTTGCACTTATGCAAACCCTGCCATCTTCTAACGAGTAAAGTAACTATAAATCCTTTATATTTCATCAATCTGCCCAGCGGCAGAAAAGAAAAAAGCCGCTGACAGGCAGGTAGATTTCTATGCCATCATAGCATATCCACAAGGGCGGCTTTGATTTTTCAGAGCCGCCGTTTCTTTACCTTTAATCAACGACGCTCCAATACTATGAAAAGTTACGGCGGCATATAGGAGGATTGCCGCCGTGTCCATTTTCATTTTTCATAGTACCCACGAGCTCCACCAGCTAAAAAAAGCGTAGCCCCTCCCCCGGAGCAGTCCGGCTATGGATGTGAAATTGGGCAGTACATATATGATAGTATAACTTCATGCGTTTGCGTGACCTTGTGTCGCGCAGGCGCTTTTTGTTACCCGCACTTCGAGACAAAGTGTCCCGAGGTACGGAGCGGCTCCCCAGGGTGCCGCTCCCCGCCGGGCCCCGTTTCGGTTACTCGTCCACCCAACACCGAAACGGAGGTTTACTTATGACTACGATCAATCTGAAAGATTTTTATTATTGGTACACCCAGGATCAGCTTATCGAGGTTTCTGACGAAGTGGCGGAGGTCTTTCTTGCGGATGTCCGTTATGAAATGGCCTATCAGCGGCGGCTCTCCCGGCACAAGGCGCAGTATTCCCTGGACTGTGAGGACGGGATCGAATACTCGGCCTGCCTGCATGAGCCTACGCCCCAGGAACTTTTGGAGCGTATGGAGCTCTTTATCCGTCTGTGGAACGCACTCAACTCTCTGCCGGAAATCCAGGGACGGAGGATTGACGCGCACATCATTCTTGGTAAAAGCATAAAAGCGATTGCCGAGGCCGAAGGCGTACATGAGGAGTCTGTCCGCCAGTCCATCAAAAGAGGGCTGGAACGCATGAAAAAAATCTTTTAATTTTTCCGTTTCTCCCACTTGGAAATGATGAAAAAATGTCTCGGTTTATGAGATGAGGTTTTCTTTTCTCCGCAGACGAATAAGGGCGGCCCCGAGCATGATCCGGGGAGCCGGGCGGCGGGTGCGCGGTGACTTCCCCTAAACGGGAATGAGCGAACAACACCAGCGCCGCAAGTGGGACGGGCCATCTCACGGCCACGATCCGGCAGTGGACAGGCTGGCCGCCTGTCCCTCCGGGCCGCCCTCTCTCCTGCGTGGGGACGCCGCGCCGAGTATCGTTGTCTTTGGACAGGTCAAGAAAATGGGCGTGGCGTTCCCTAAATTTTATCAAAGGGGGAATGAAAAAATGAAGTACGATCCTACACTGGCCGCTATGCTGACCGAGCCGTGGAGCAATAACGCCTGCCGGGGATATGTGATGTATGCGATGGAAAACTGCGGTTTTTCCCCCGAGGACATCCGGCGTGTTGTTCGGGAGCTCCATTATGTGTTTGACTTCAAGTCTTTAGCCGAGGCCCGGTGTCATTACGAAAACGGGCCGTATTAACATCGAGACAATGTGTCCCGATGTGAGGACAGGCCAAAGGGCGGCACTTTTGCGGTGCCGCTTTTTTGCGTTTCCCCACAGGCCAACGGGAGGCGTTTCGCAATCTGAAAGAAGGAGGTTTTACCGTGAGATTATCTGCACAGGAACTGGAACAAATGAAAAGCGTTGACATTGGCGCAGTTGCCCCCGAGTCTCTGCCCGATGTGAGCGGTATGACCTTTGACAACGCCCTTTCCCGTAAAGAGCGCATAACAAGGTTTTTACAGATTGTCAAAAATCCGTACTGCTTTTGCATCGGTGGTGTCGGCGTTCAAATCGAATTTTCAGAGAACGGGCCGTCCCTCCAGGACACTTTAACGGACTATTTGATCCGACAGAAAAGCGGGCTGTAACTTAGGCTGCGACCCGCCCCATTTCGAGACAAAGTGTCCCGAGGCGGAGCCATCCTTGTTGTCCTTATGGGACAGAGTTATAATATAAGTGTAATGTGATAGGGAAGGAGGAACAATGTCACGAACAAAAAACAGAGGGTTTCAGCAGAGTTTCTCTCCCTCTTATACAATCCGGCGCTGGCGGCTGGGGAAATATATCCGGCTATCCAAAGAGGACTTGAAAAAGGGCAAGGACGATAGCAACAGCGTAAAAAACCAGCGCGATCTGCTCAATGATTTTTACCACAAGCACATAGACGAATTTGAAAGCACTTCCGAATATGTGGACGATGGACACACGGGAACGGACGCCAACCGCGAAAATTTCCAGCGGCTCCTGGCCGATGTAATGAGCGGAAAAATCAACTGCGTTGTGGTAAAAGACCTTTCCCGTTTCGCCCGGAATTACAGCGATGCGGGAAGTCTGATTGATAATCTGTTTGTGCAGATGGGCGTCCGCTTTATCAGCCTTGCGGAAAATGTGGACAGCTTTGCAAACCCGGACAGCGTTTCCAGCATTATCGTCCCCATTACGAATGTAATGAACGATCAATACTGCTATCAGACTTCAAAGAAAATCCGGCAGGTATTTGATTACAAACGGCGCAACGGGCAGTACATCGGCTCCTTTGCTCCCTACGGCTATATAAAAGATCCGAAAGACAAGCACCAGTTGATTGTCGATCCCGAGGCCGCCGAGATTGTAAAGCTCATTTATAACATGACTTTGCAAGGGGAAACAAGACGGGCCATCGTCTACCACTTGAATGACCACGGCATCCCCAGCCCGACAACCTATCGGAAAAACAAAGGTCTGCCGTATTCCTGCTCTGTATCTGACAATCCCATGTGGGGAGATCGGGTGCTGAAAAACATTCTCACAAATCCCATTTATACCGGGGATTTAGTCCAGGGCCGCCGTCGTGTAAAAAGCTACAAGGTACATGAGATTGAGGCGGTGCCGGAGGAAGAATGGGTGCGGGTGGCTGATACCCACGAGGCAATCATAGACCGGGAAACCTTTGATAAGGTACAGGCCCTTTTGAAACGGGACACCCGGACGGCCCCACGGAAAACGGAGCTCCATCTGTTCAGCGGCTTTCTCCGCTGTGCGGACTGCGGAAAATCCATAACACGGAGCCAGAGCGGGAAAAATGTATATTATGCCTGCTCTACTTACAAATACCGCTCCCGGGCCGCCTGCTCCATGCACTCCATCAAGCATGAGCGGCTGGAGGCCGCTGTCCTGTTTGGTATTCAGTACCAGGTGCATTTGGCCGTTTCCTATTCCGAAGCGATTGCCCGTATCAATTCGGCCCCCATCAAAAAAAGCCAGTCTTTTCGACTGGACGATCTGATTACCGCAAAGGAGCGGGAACTGGCGAAAACTACCCGTTACAAACAGTCCCTTTATCAAGACTGGAAAGACGGGGAAATTACTCAGCAGGACTACCGGGACATGAAGGCCGACTATGAACGGCAGGCCGCCGCCCTTTCCGATGTGCTGGAACGGCTGACAACGGAACGGGCAGAACTGGCAAACGGTGTTGACAATGAACATCCCGCGCTGGTGGCATTTATGAAATTTCAGAACATCGAAACGCTCAACCGGGAAATCCTCATTGAGCTTGTGGATCATATAAAGGTCTACGAAAACGGCAATATCAAGATTAAATTCAAGTTTGCTGATGAACTCCGCAAGATTGCCGAGTACATTGAAATTAACACTTCTGAAATTCCCGCCGTGGCGGGCTGATGCTCGCCACATCCTTTCTGGCAGTGTGTTTTCCTAATATGAAACATTCATATGCTTGCTATTCCAGTTTTTAGTTCTTCTGCACTTCGATACGGTAGTTGACGTATTTCCCGCCAGTGTCAGCTAAAACGATAGTTCCGTCGTAGGTCTTGCCTGTTTTCGGGGAATAGAGCTTCTTCACATTCGCCTTGCCGGATTTAAGGAGCGCGGTGGCAATCTTAGTAGAAAAAGCGGTCTTGCGTTCCTCAAAGAAACGGTCATTCTTCCACATGGCAAAGATACATTCCCTGTTGCTGCAATAGTAGTTTTTCTTCCCCTCATGGACGGGAGAGCCGCAGCGGGGGCATTTGCCGACAGAGGGCTTTTCCTCCCGGAACAAATCTTTTTTCCCGTCCTCCAGTGCGGCGTGTATCTGCACAAGCTCCCGCGCCATAGCTTCAATGCCTAAGAGAAATTCGCCGGGGTCTGTGGCTCCCTTTGCTATCTGCGTCAGATTGTTTTCCCATTCTGCGGTGAGCTGCGGGGAAGTCAGCATATCCGGCAGCACCGATATAAGGGCGGCTCCGTTCTGCGTGGGGATAAGCTGCTTGCCCTTGCGCTCCACAAAGCCGCCCTTTACCAGTTTTTCAATGACTGCGGCGCGGGTGGCGGGGGTGCCAAGCCCCCGGCGTTCCGCGTCCGGGTCGGTGTCCCCGTTCCCGGCGCGTTCCATAGCCGACAACAGGCTTGCTTCGCTGTGGGGCTTCGGCGGCGTTGTGGTATGCTCCGTTACCTTTGCGGGCGGGTTTTCAAAGCCCTGTCCCTCGGAAAGCTCCGGCAGTTCTGCGTCTGCGTTCTCCCCGTCCTCCGCTTCGGGCTTTACTTTCAGCGTCGCCCGGTATCTGCGTTCAAGCCCTTTCCAACCGTCGGAAAGCACCGTCTTTCCCTTTGCGGTGAAGTCTGTCCCGGCGCATGAGAAAACCGCCGTAACCGCTTCAAAGACGTGCGGCGCGGCGGTGGCAAGGAGCAGCCGCGCCCCTGCAAGGGTGAGGATATTCCTCTCGCTCTCCGGTAGCGTCGAAAGGTCAGTCTTTGCAAGCTCCATAGTGGGAATGATTGCGTGGTGGTCTGATACTTTTTTACTGTCTAATACCTTTGCAATCTCCGGCGTGAAGCCCGCGCCCGCCATAAAGGGGAGCTTTTTACAAAGCAGCGCGATTGTGCTTTCAGCGGTGCCGCCCATGTCGTCGGTGAGGAAATTGCTGTCTGTCCTCGGATAAGTCAGGAGCCGCTTTTCATAAAGGGCTTGTGCAAGGTCAAGGGTCTGCTTCGCGGTGTAGCCGAAAATGCGGTTCGCTTCCCGCTGCAAAGAGGTAAGGTCAAAGAGCTTCGGCGGGGCTGCGGTTTTCTTCTCTCTGGTGACGGAAGCGCATACCGCCTTTCCCGCTTCGCAAGCTCCTTTCAGCCCGTCGGCGGTTTTCCTGTCGGAAATCCTCTCGCTTGCCGCTTCCGCGCCGGACAATTCAAGGCGCACATGGTAATATTTTTCTTTCTGGAAATGGGAGATAGCCGCGTCCCGGT
>UMIC01009169.1_pt1 | contig 21533 bp, 22 predicted proteins | sample 1965681 | NCBI WGS metagenome assembly UMIC01 (sample SAMEA4836114, study PRJEB28245) | human gut metagenome | biome: gut microbiome; material: fecal sample | place: Denmark | collected 2008
ACTTCAAAGAGCAGGGCTGCTTCCTGAAATTCTGCGATGAGGTGCGCCAGTATACGGACAAGCCCATCACTGGCGTGGGCGGACTGAATCAGCCTGATTTTGTAGAGCAGCAGCTTACAAGCGGACGCATCACCTGTGCTGCCATGAGCCGCCAGCTGTTGGCTGACCCGGAATGGCCGAACAAAGTGGCCTCCGGGCAGATCAAGGAGATTCACCGCTGTGTTCGCTGCAACAAAAAATGCCTTGGCGGCTTGCAGCAGCATCAGGGCACCCATTGCATTTATGAAAAGGTATGACCTGTGAAATACGCTATTGTATTCAGCAGCCAGACCGGCAATACTAAACAGCTTGCCGAGGTTGTTTCCTCTGTTCTCCCTCAGGCAGATTTGTGTTTCTTCGGTTCCCCGTCACAGGAGGCCCTGCAGGCAGAGCGTCTTTTCATCGGCTTTTGGACGGACAAGGGGCGCTGCAATCAGGAAATCATCGATTTCCTGAAAACGCTCAAGGGAAAAGAGGTGTTCCTGTTTGGCACAGCCGGGTTCGGCGGCAGTCAGGAATATTTTGACAAAATTCTTTCTTCCGTTCAAAAATGCCTCGCTGCTTCCAATACTGTCATCGGCACCTACATGTGCCAGGGGAAAATGCCGCAATCGGTGCGGAAGCGCTATGTAAAGATGAAAAACAGCCCTCTGCCGATTCCAAACGTTGACAAAATGATTGAAAACTTTGATACTGCTGTTTCCCACCCCGACGAAACGGATTTGCAGAAATTGAAATATGCCGTGGCGCAATGCATAAAGCGCTGATACAAAGTAGGTCCTAAAAACACGCTTCCGTCTGGCTGTCTGCGCACCGGCGCTGGCCTACTGCACCGTTATGACGATCCACTTTTTAAAACAGCGGCAGACCCAACCCTGCTGAGCCGCCATGACCGCTTTTACCGCAGTCATAGCGAGACCCTTTATTTGCTTATCAATTGCGCACGGGTGCACGCGGGGCTGTTGCACAGCCCCCAAAAAGAAAGACCGAAGTAAAAGCCAAAAAGGGCTTTACAACTTCGGTCTTTTGCTTTAAGTTAATAGTTGGGTCACCTGAAGGATGTGCAGAACGGCACCCTGCAGCCGGACTTCGCGCAGGAGCTTGTCGATGCGCTCTGGCTCAAATATTCCGAGTGGGTGTGGACTATCTCTGCCAACACGGCAGACTATTTTGCTGGGTACAACCAGTTCCAGAACCTGACCGTGGGCGGCAAGACCCGCAGCGGGCAGGACGGCACCAACACCGTGACCTTTATGGCCATGAAAGCCACCGAGGAATGCAAGACCTACCAGCCGGGACTTTCTGTTCGTTTGCAGGCCGACTGCCCGCGGGAATTTATGGATGCGGTCACGCATCTTGTCAGCACCGGCACAGCTTTCCGGGTGGGAGCAGCTGGCCGCGCAAGAATACGGGATAAAGGTCACTTCCTATAAGTAGTCCCTGTCTTCCACTGCGGCGGCCTTACGGCTCCTGCAGCATGATCCGCACGATCTCTTTATCGGTTTCGCGCATACCCTCACGGCCCAGCAGTCCCACATTACGGATGGTATTTTCAACGCCCTTTGTGACGATGCCGTCCCCGCTGCGGAACTGCTGGCCGTTTTTGTACATATGATACCCTAGGATGCCCGCCTCCACGCTGGAGGCGATCTTCGCCGCACAGCTGGCCTTGGCACCATCGCAGATAATACCCGAAACGATGGCCAGTGCATTGACAAGGGTGTGGGAGACCGCTTTCAGGTCTGCGCCCTGCAGATAGGCAATGCCGCAGCCCGCAGCACAGCCCGCGCTGACGGCCCCGCAGTAGGCGGACAGCCGCCCTATACCGGCCTTTTCGTGGATCGCAATCAGGTTGGAGAGGGCCAGTGCGCGGCAGAGAGTCTCATCGGATGCCCCCAGCTCTCTGGCATACTCGATGACCGGCACCGAGACCGTGATGCCCTGATTGCCGCTGCCCGAGTTGATGACAACTGGCAGCTCACAGCCGCTCATACGGGCATCAGAGCCTGCTGCTGCCTTGGCAATAGCGCGGTTGCGCACATCCTCGCCGTAAAATTTCAGCATTGTAGAGCCGATGTTCGCCCCGTAATCCCCTCGCAGTCCCTCCTCCGAGATGCGGGTGTTGTACCGGATCTGGGTTTCCAGCAAAGGTCGGATGTCGTTGATCTCGCAGGTATCGGCAAATGCAAAGATATCCGCAATGTTCAGCAGCGCCCGGTCTGTCAGACCGCTCTCGGCAGGGGCGGCGTCACCGCAGAGCTGCTTTGTCTCCTGCGCGGTATGATCCAGCAGCACTTCGCTGTTTCTTTGGATCAGGACAATATTCGTGTGGTACTGGCAGATGCGCACCACGGCAGAATCGCTCCCCTGCTGCAGCGTCACAATAATGTCGAAGATAAAGCCGTTGTCGATTGCCTTCACTGTGACCGGCACCTGCTTCAGGAAGGCGCGCATCGCAGCCTTCTGGTCCGTTGTTACAGCTGCGATGACCTCCAGTGCCTTGTCCGCCTGCCCGCCGACGATGCCTGCCGATGCGGCGGCTTCAATGCCCTTCATGCCATCGGTGTTAGGCACGATGACGCTCTTGACATTCTTGATGATGTTGCTGCTCACGCCGATTTCGACTTTGTCCGGCATACCGCCAAGCACATCCCGCGCCTTGGCGGCGGCGTAGGCGATGGCAATCGGTTCGGTGCAGCCCATGGCTGGGATCAACTCCTCTTTCAGGATCTGCACATACGCTTGATAGGTCCTGCTCTGCTTATCCATACAAGTGACTCCTTTGGTTGCTCTGCAAAGTGTCCGCAGCGGGGTATTATACCGCGTCTGCTGGTTTGTATAGTACAAGTATAGACATTTTCCACGCCTTTTGCAACAGCATTTTGGCGGTGTTCCGATCCGGAGCACTTTATGCACTGGTTGGACATAAACACTGCCGCTGTCTACATCCCATAACGCAAAATGTGCCTGCTTGCGCGGGCACATTTTGCGTTATTCTGCTTTTTCCTATCTGGCCACATTCAGCAGCTGCTTTTGAAATTCCCGGGCCGCCGTATTCAGCGGACGGTGCCGGTCATAAATCAGACTTACTGAACGCTGCGGAATCGCCTCCCGCAGGGTCAGCTGCACAATACTGCGGCGCTGCAGGCTGCTGCGGGCCATCGGCTCCGGCACAAAGGCAAGGCCAAGCTCACTCTTTACCAGCGTCATCATCTGGTCTGTGGTGGCCGCCTCAATATCCGGCTTCAGATCTGCGCTGTGCTCAAGGAAAAACTGCCGGTAAAACAGGCGGCTCATGCTCTCGTTCCCCAGCATGATCAGCGGATAGGCGTCAAGCTCCTGCAGCGAGAGCGTCCGACTTGCCAGCGCCGTGAAGGTTTTCCCGCCGACCAGGATTTCGTTGAACGGCATCAAATCAACTTTTTTCAACTCTCCCTCTGCGCCGGTGGGGGTCGTTACAACAGCGAAATCGACCTCGCCGTTTTTCACAGCCTGAATCGCCTGCGGCGTTGAATGGTTGGAGATTCGCAGCCGGATACCTGGGTACTGCGCATGGAAGTCCCGCAGCCGTTCCGACAGGTAGATGTTCAGCGCCGTCTCGGTTGCGCTGATACTGATTGCACCATGCTCAAAGGTCGCGCTGGCGCTCAGCTCCTCCTCGGCATCTTGTATCTGCACAGCAGCCGAGGAAATGCGGGTATAGAGCATCTCCCCCTCCGGCGTCAGCGTCACACCCCGGTTGGATCGGATAAACAGCACACAGTGCAGCTGATCCTCCAGCTTGTTCATCGTATGCGTGATGTTGGGCTGGTTGCTGCCCAGCACGCGGGCCGCCTTGGTAAAATTGCGGTATTTTGCGACAAAGTAAAAAATTTTGTAGTATTCCCAATCGACATACATAGGCACAGCCTCATTCATACCAAAATTACATAGTCATAATGCGGTAAATACTTTTTACACATTCTATGTCACAAAGTATAATAGCACCGCAACCCAAAAGCAAGCAAAATTTTCCCTCTATAGAAACAAATTGTAAGGAAGGCGAAACCAAAATGCTGACCGCAGTACCTGCGGAAGGGTACCTGGCTCTAAGGCAACACCGCATAATTCTGTGTGCCGCCCCTATATTTTTTCAAGGCTGCGTCTCCCTTCTCCCCTGCCCGCATTTGCGGGTGGGGCTTTTTGTTTACCGTCTTCAGCGCGTCCCTCTCTCAGAGCGCGTGAGTGGACGCCTCTGCAGCGCGTTTTGCTGCAGGCAGCGGCAGACAAAAAAACACCCACAGCGGCGGCTGTGGGCTTTGGGTTCAATCATTATTTGCGGATGCTCCCAGCGCACGGCAAAGCGGATGATTCAGCAACATACCGGCGATAACATACCGATAGGAGTGCACCGCACCGTTTCGGATCGTTTGCGGTATCCGCTGCTTTCGTACCAGCTTTTCCAGCGCATCCATCTGCTCTTTCAAAAAGTAAAAAGATATTTGTGGATAGATCTTGTCATCCAACTGCGTAGCAATAAACCGGCTGACAACCTTTGTTTCTGGAAACAGATAGTAGGCCGCCCTGTTCTGCTCGATTTCTGCTTCGCTGGCCAGATATTCCCTGCTGTTCATGATCAGGCAGTTGTCAGCACCGACCTTCATGACCTTATCCATCTCGGACTGGAGCAGCCGATTGGCCAGGGTGCCTACGCGGATATCCTCCACAGCAGCCTCATCCACAAGCGTCTCCCGAATCAGGAGCCCTACCCGAAGGTTGACCTTAACTTTTTCTTCTTTCATTCGCATCACCCTTTGGGCAATACCGCATAATTCTAAGTGCCGATACGGCGAGCGAGGTGCGGCAGCTGCTAAGCCAAAAGCGCAGATAATACTTTGTGTATTATCGAGCATTTTGGCAACGCAGATGCCGTGCCGCAGCCGCCGGAGCGGTGCTTAAGCCGTAAGGCGGGAATTGTGCGGTGTTGCCTTTGTTACCGGGACAGTGTCTCCTCCCTACCCTGACTTACTTTGAGGCTTCAATCAAATCCCGGAGGCTTTGCGCCTGCTCGATCAGTTCATTCAGGATCGCAACATCATTATCACGGCGCTCCTGAGACATCTTTCTGACGCCGCGCTTATAGCTGGTTGAACTCATTTTCTTAAAAATCTTATTGGCAACAGGCTGGATCGTCTTTTCCACAAAGGTCGCGCTTTCAGACTCGCTCTTTTGCTCCTTTTTCTCGACGCGCTTTGCCTCCTGATCTCTGGCCACATCCTTTGCGATTTCTTCAGCCTTCTCCGTATCATGCCGACTGACGGCGGTACGGTACTCCCCTACCCTGTTCTGCAGCAGGCGGATTGCGTTTTCACACTCCGCAAACGCGGTCTCCAGGCGCTCGTCCCGCTCATCCGGCTCGTTGGTTTTTCTGGCTCTGTCAATAGCCCGTATAAAGTCATAATGTACGCTGTTGCATTCCTGCAGCAGACGCTCCCGGGCATCGGTGTCACAGTTGCTCACATCAACCGCGCTCAGCAACAGATAGCACTGCGCAATTTTATGCTGCACCTCCGGCTCCAGCGTGATATAGCCTTCACACTCCATGCGGGTCAGGAACTTGTTATCCAAAAGGCGAAGCAGCTCTTTGTCCAGCTTTTCCTCAATGCGGAAATCACGGTCGATCTGCTTGGCTGTGGTTGCACTCACTTCCTTAATTGCCTGTTTAGCATCCTTTTCCGTCATATTGAACGGCTCGTTCTGAAGGCAGACCACAAATTCTGCAACGGCCTTGCGGCGGATCTGTTCATCCGCAAAGCCGCCGCGAACCTGCAGGTTCGCACTGTATAAAAGCACCTTTTTTTCATTTTCCGAAAGACTGGTTGTGATCACATTGCAGTTTTTGATGGTGTTCCAGGTGGCGTCTCCTCTCTTTTCGAGGTACTCCATCGCGCGGTAGCGGCGCTCACCGGAGAGAAGGACATACACTGTTTTCCCATTTTCTTCCTGCGGAAACACCACCAAATTATGCATCAGGCCGTTGCGCTGAATATCCTCCGCCAGCTGCACAATATCCTCTTGGGTATCTGCCTGCCGGAAGATTTCGTTGTCCGCATTTACGCGAATATCGTACAGTGCAATATCCCGTGCTTCGTATTCAATGCTTTTATGCCCTGCGGTCAGATCACTGATAATTTTTCCTGCATCGCCATTATTGGAATCAATTTTGCCAAGCTCTGCATCCGTCGGGCGGGAACGTTTTACGATTTCCTTCTTTTTGGCGGGGCTTTTCATTCCCATATCATTTCACCTCCAGACGCTTTTTCAACTCTTCGTAGGCTTTCACATAGGCTTTTGCCACAGGCTGCGTTTTTGCCATATAGCACACAGGCAAAAAGCGGGAAATGGATGTTTTCACCGTCTTGCTTGTGGGAATTGCAACGCTGAACAGCGATGTGCCGAGTTCTTCCTTAAAATGCTCCTGAATCTTCTTGTCTGTTGCTGCGCTTTTGTCTACATTCACCAACAACACACCGGCACCCATCAGGTGAGAAGTGGAGCTTTGCTTCATCTTATTGCATTCATAATAAAGGCGAAATGCCGATTCTTCGGAGTTATCCTCACAGCCGGCTGGAATCAGGATATAATCCGCTGCATAGATTGCATTGGAAAGCAACAAGCTGTCCCGCGTAGGCTGTGTGTCAATAAGAATGTAATCGTACTCATCACGTACCTGATTGAGGAAATAGTACAGAAAATCCCCCATACCGGAAACTTTCCTCGGGTCTCCGTCCTTCAGGCGCTCTGCATCGCCAATCAGCAGTTCAATGCGCTTATTGATTCGCGGCGTCTGCGCATCGCACGGGATCATATCCACATTTTCATACTGCGTTTCCACAATAAAGTCTCGCGTCTTGCTATGATACAGGAACCCGTCGAAAAGATTATAGAGTGCCTTGCCGTAGAATTCATCGCTTGTGATGCTCAAGCCGCCGCTGAGTGCTTTGGTGAGATTTCCCTGCGGATCAGTATCCACGCAAAGGACCTTTTTTCCTTCATCGCCCATCAGGTAGGCAAGATTGGAGGCTGTTACGGTTTTGCCTGTGCCTCCCTTTTCAATGGCAATTGTAATAATTTTTGCAGACATTGAGCAATTCCTCATTTCTGTAAAGACTGTTATTTGTGGATGTGTCCGTCAATTCTTGTTGCTGTGAATTATCATTCTGTGATTCTCTTGTAATCGATTTCCCATTTCTTTTTGCCATTTCCGGTTGTACGATTTTATCATACTTCAGTGGCTGAATATGTTGAAGCCTATACCTCACCACAAAATAGTTGCAGCCATCTTTTGCTGCTTATTGTGATTTCAATTATAACATAGATATAAGTAAAGTCAATTCTCTTTTCCGGGTATCATCCTGCCATAACAATATTTCAAGTCTATCAATTCTTGTTGCTGTTCTTTAATATATCTGCATTCGTATAGGCTGTTTCTTTACACACTCACACCGTGCTTCACAGTACGAAACAGAGTCCAGACCGCCAAAAGAATTACCTTCTTGCCTTATTGCATGTGTAGGGGCGACCATTTGTCGCCCGTAAACTTACTGCAGCAACGCATCTTCTGGGATAGTTTGCTTACAAGGCAAACGGGCACGGGCGAGCAATGCTCGCCCCTACAAGAGTTTCTCGACAGTATGACAGAGTCAACACATCTTTCAATTCTTGTTGCTGTTCTCGGTTTACATTTATTTGTCACTTATAATCTTTGTTTTTTTCTTTACAGCAAAAGCAGCAGCCTGCAACTTGCAGGCTGCTGCCAAATAATACCTATACATCCTCAAAGACAGACATATCAAACTTAAACACTCCCGCCGGATCCAACGATGCGAGCTTCTGCTTGCCAGCCGCGATGATCAAAGCACTGTTTTCAATCGTATCGTTATAAACAACCGTGCGATAATACTGTGCAGACTTCCTTTCGGTTACTTTTTCAAACATCTCCGTAAATTTTACACACAGTCCTAGGGTCCATGTTTTCAGCCCGGCATTGTCATGAATGATTCGGTTTAAAGAATCCAGCGTTTCCTCCGCTTGGTCACACTTGTTGGTGTTTGTCAAGATCTTAGCCGTGTATGTGAAAATATCATTGCAGATATTTTTCTCGTTGCCCGTCAGCTTATCCTCATACGAAGCATAGTCTGCTTTGTTTCTGATCTCCGTAGTTGCTTTTCTATACTTCATTTTTAAAATATCTGTGCTAAATGGCTCTGTAATATGCTGGGCTGCTTTTTCCGCACTCTGGGTTTTCTTCTTTCTGGAATCCCTTACAATTTCGTCATCGTGCGTATTTCTATCATGATAGGAGCGGACATCCCTCATTTCCGCTTTGGTCTTGTATTTGATGAAAATATACAGGTATTCATATTTGCGAACACCGCGCTTGCGCGCCGGGGCATAGTCAAACCAAAGATCCGTCATCTCATTGATTTCTTTCTTAACGGTCTTTAAAACATTCTTCTCAAACTCTGTAAAAGTCTTGTACTTTTCAGACAGCGGCTTTTCCCGGTCAAACTTTTTCTTGTCGGCAGATGCCGGATCCTTTTTCTTTTTGCTCTTTGTGGACTCTCTCTCTGCCTCTGTGGGTGCAGAGAGCAGACCTTTAAATTCATCAATATTGAATTTTTTATACTTATAACCCGTCAGCTCGTCGCGCTTTGAGGAGAACTTATTCAGGATCTCATCATTTACCGGCTGGAATACAAGGCCGTTCGTATAGCCATAGTCTCTGTTTCCATTGTCATAGGAGAGTATGATTTCATAAACGCGCATAGAGTAGGTGCTTTTCATCATCAGCAGATATTCGATGCTGTAAGAGGTATAGTTGCTGGTAAGCTGCGCAATATCCTTCCAGATGTCCTGGTTAAAGCGCAGGCGAATCTCTTTCTTGTCGAAATCGACCTCAGAACCTTTTTGCAGCCAGGAAATGGAGCGATACACCTTACTGCCGGGTTCTTTCTTGACCCAGAAGGTACGATTTTCCAAATTTTCTATAGTTTCCTTCAGATTCAGCGCATAAGTCGTATCCACCGTGCGCACTCCGGTCAACTTGGCAAAGTCGTTGAAAGTGATCGAATAATATTTGGATGCATCCTTATCATTTTTCTGGTCGATTTTAGACATGAGCATAAAGAGAACCTTTTGCTCATTTCTGGGCAGAGAGTACTTTGTCCGCTGGATCAAGTCATTACTTTTGGTAATGTAAGAGCCAAAGCCGACAGGGGAGTGCTGCCATTTCGCAATCGCTTGCTTTTTCTCGCGGACCTCATCATCAGAAAGGACCTCTCCAACTAAAGATTCCTCGTTTTCATCAATGGACGAATTCGTTTTGTTCATATCCATTACTTATAGCTGTACAAGGAGGGGCTTAAAATAATTACGATATACAGCTATATATTCCTTTCGTTAGATGTTACAATACAAATGGGTACACAAATATCATTATACGGATAATATTACTATACTATTTGCCGACTGTCAACGAAAAATGTTTGGAGCCTTTCTATTTTTTTAATTTTGCTTTTTTATCCTTTACAATTATTTATCTTATATCTTACTTTTTACTTATTTATTATAATATGTAGAAAGAGAGGTTTCCACATGCCAACGGAGAGGAAAAAACACTTGAGGAAAGAGATTTCCACACCGGATGCAAGAGGTTTAAAAGGCTGTAGAAAGAGATTGCTACAGCCCAATCAGCCAAAATAAGCATGTAGAAACCTCTTTTTTGCCGTGGAAGAATCTCTGTTTTCAAAGTTTTTTCTGTATACTGTCTGTTGCGGCTACAAATTGTGCAGGGTGGAAATCTCGCTTTTGCGATAGCGGGAGAGCATTGCCGTGCAAGCATAGGTGGAGAGTGTTATAGCTGGTTTTTCCGGTGTAGAAACCTCTCTTTGCACAAGCATCGGAAAACGACGGCGCTTGAATTAGGGTAGTAGGCATAGAAGCAGGGGAGAAGTGAAACAAGAATTTCCCTTTTCGCGAGTGTAGAAACCTCCTTTTGTTGCTACGAGTGATCTCTGCGGTAGGAGGTGCTCAAATTTTTCCGGTGTAGAAACCTCCTTTTAGAAATTGCTTCAAAAACGCTATATATTGGTGTTGTGGATCAACTAACATACTTGTTCTTGCACAAAGAGAGGCTATATAGGCAGAGACAGGAAAGGTAATAGTGGCGGACCAAGAGGTTTCTACACATAAATAGCGTAAGATTTTTAAATAGAATAATAGGCGATATACCGATATATAATTGGATTACGAAAAAGGAATTATCTGCACTAAAAAGAGATTTCCACATCAAAAGAGCGAAAGAAAAGAGGAAAAAACACAGCCATGTACAGGAAGGCACTACCAAAGCAGCGTAGTGATAAAAGAATGTAAAACCACAATATATAGATATAGAGAAGAAAATAGCACTTGAAAAAAAGCTGGGAGAGAAGATAGTAGAAATGGGAAAAACCGTTGCAGATAAAATACAATGAGGAAATAGTGCTGTAATATATACGACATGTACATAGTGTAATGCAACGATGCTCCAGAGAGGTCCATAGTGGTGCAAAGTATGGCATAATGCAAAGTAAACATTTTTTTCGGGAATGAAATGTAGAAACCTCTCTTTTCGCTGGACTTCCCGACTTCTTGATGAGAAAACCTCTTTTTGACGGACTTATCCACTTTTTCGGCAGTAATCCACACGGATTGCGGGCTTAATGTACTTACATAAGGTGGATAAAATGATAGGTGAGTGGCTGTATAAGATACAATTTAATATACTAATAGGATAATATGTGAAAAATATACAAATTGGTCCATACAATCTGTTCCCAAAAGGGAAATTATCCGATTGTTAAAGTGTAGAAACCTCTCTTTTAGGTGGGAGGGGAAGCCTTCGCAACACGAAACAAGCTGAATTTGAGAATGAACCTTGCAATAGGTAGAAAGCCGGATTATCGCTCCGTAGGTTATATGGCGCATGCCGAAGGGAGAAAAAGCATAAAGCAAACACCATCAAATAAGGTAAATCTCAAGAGGGCAGGGGAGGGGACTGGCAGCAGGATTGGGTTTGCGTCTGCTATAAAGGCATACAGTATTTGGGAAAGTTTCGATATGCTATAGCAGCGAGAGCAATAGCCTTGGCAGTCAAGAGATCTCTTAGCGAACACAACAAAAAATCGAAAATAAAGTTACAGCAACAGGAATTGATGGAAATGGAGCACGATGAATTTTTACAAGTAATCAGAAGCCCTTTTCATTTTGCCACTTGCGATGCCGTACTCCGGGGGTGTAAAATAGTAGACATAAGTAAGCCACTGCAGTGGCGCAGACTGTCGAAAAAGGTGCGTTCACCCCTTGGCCCCTCTGCGAGGGGCCTCCGCCTGCAGGCGGTGGAGGGGAGAGAACTGTACGGCTGCCCGAAATATTTCGGGCTATGGCAAGGTTTTCTCCCTCCGCCCCTTCGGGGCACCGCTCCCCCTCTGGCGCAAGCGCCACCTCCCCCGTATCGGAGGAGTCTGTCTCGCAGAGGGAGGTTTTTCGACAGCCTGAGCCGCTACAGCGGCAGGGCATATAGCGACAGGGGATGTAAGGTATGAAACGAATTTTGATCATTGATGGGCAGGGCGGCGGCATGGGCGCACAGCTTGCAAAGCTGCTGCTGCCTAAGTTGCCTGCGGATTGCGAGCTGCTGGCAGTGGGCACGAATGTGCTGGCAACCAGCGCCATGCTGAAGGCGGGTGCAGTGCGCGGTGCCACCGGGGAAAATGCGGTGATATATAACGCCGCCAGAGCCGATGTTATCCTTGGACCCATCGGTATCTTGATGGCTAACGGCATTATGGGCGAGGTTTCTCCCAACATGTCGGTGGCGATTTCCGGCAGTGAGGCAGCCAAGGTTTTGATCCCGGCGTCCGGCTGCGGGATCTTTGTGGCAGGCACGCAGGATTGCCGCCTTGACGAGTATCTGCAAAATGCCGTAGCACTTGCGCTGCGTGCGCTGGACGCATGACGCCGCTGGCAACAGCCGCCGCCCCGATCCTGCAGGCCGCACAGTTGGCCGCAGAAAACGGCCCGGCGCTGCTGGCCATTGACGGGCGTTGCGGCAGCGGCAAGTCTACACTGGCGGAATTTCTGGCGGGGCAGCTTGGCTGCCGGGTGGTGCATACCGATGATTTCTATCTGCCGCTTGCCGTGCGCTGCGCGAACTGGCAGGAGCAGCCCGGCGCGAATATGGATTTCATTCGGCTGCGAAACGAGGTTCTTCAGCCGCTTTTGCGCGGCGAAACGGCGCTCTATAATGCATACAGCTGTGCGGCGGGAGCCTTCCTGCCGTCTAAGCCGTTTGCTGCCGCGCCGCTGACGATTCTGGAGGGCAGCTACAGCCTGCATCCGGCGCTGCAGACTGACTTTGCGGTGCGTGTGTTTGTTACCTGCCCGCCCGACGTGCAGGCGGCGCGCCTGCGGGCGAGAGAGGGCATACGCTACGCAAATTTTGTGCAGCGGTGGATCCCGCTGGAGGAAGGGTATTTTGCTGCCCATGATCCAGCCGCACGCTGCAATTTTGTACTGGACACGACGGACATTTTTGTGTAATATAGTAAGCGGACCTATGGCATAACTGCATGGTTCCCGCTATAGCGGGCTTGAAGGATGCAGGAATGCCCTTATGAAAAAGCCAGGAAGGCAGTGCCCAGAAGGGTGCGCGGTTCAAACTTTTTGATAAGGGTGATATGTTGTGAAAAACCAGAATACAAAAAAAATGGCTTATGCAGCGCTGTTTTTGGCGCTGTGCCTCGTGCTGCCCATGCTGACGGGCCAGATTCCGCAAATTGGCAGCATGCTGCTCCCAATGCATATTCCGGTGCTTTTGTGCGGCCTTGTCTGCGGCTGGCAGTACGGTGCAGCGGTGGGCTTTGTTGCGCCGCTGCTGCGCTCGGTCCTGTTCGGGATGCCTCCGATGTATCCGGTGGCTATTGCGATGGCCTTTGAGCTGCTGACCTACGGCCTTGTTATCGGGCTGGTATACCGCCGTATGGCTCAAAAAGGCGCGGCAGGGGTGTATGCAGCGCTGCTTACCGCCATGGTAGCAGGACGGCTTGTCTGGGGCGTGGCTGAAGTCGTGCTGCTGGGCTTGGGCGGCAAGGCGTTTACCGCCCAGGCATTCTTGGCGGGCGCACTGCTCAATGCCGTGCCGGGCATTATCGTGCAGCTGGTTCTGATCCCCGCTGTGATGGCGGCCCTGCAGAAGGCTGGAGCCGTTAAAGAATACGCCGAATAAGGCCGTTTGCTAAGAGGCTGCGCAGGAAGCGCAGCTTTTTTGCTGTGTGCGGCTGTATTGCAGCTCACTTTGCACGATACAGCAACAGGAATCGCTCGCCCCATATTTTCGCAAATGAAAACAAAAAAAGCTTGCAAGTACAGGCATTTTATCCTTATCTTGCAAGTTTTTGTTGTTGCAGTGGTGAAAGAGGCCGGCAGCCACTGTCTGCTGCTAGAGGAGCTCAGCCATACTGATCTGATCGACCAGCCAGCTTTCCTGTTTTGCCTCGTGGATCACATCACCCGGCTGGCTGTGCCCGACCAAAAAGGGTGAAGCGGGGTCGTGCATACGCATATTCTGCGCTACAGTCACACGGCTGGCGTTGGCGTAGCAGTATAGGCAGCCGTGACCGCAGGTATTGTAGGCACCGATATCCGCCGTAAGGCAGCAGGCGCACTCCTTGCGGGCTGGCTTTTGCGGGGGCAGCCGTAGGGGACGGTGCAGCGCGGCCTCGAAAGTCCGTTGCGTCATGCAGCCGCTGCAATCGGCACCATAGCGGGCCAGCGCAGTGCCCTCGGCGCAGGGGCGTATCGTCATGCCGTATTTTCTGCCGATCTCAATAAAAGTCTTTCCCAGCGTTTCGCGCTCCGTGTGCGGGACGCTTTTTACTTGCGGAAAATTCCGCCGAACCTTCTCGTAAAGGTCGATAAAGCTGATCACACAGGTCTTTGTATAGCCGGAAAGTACAGCTGCCATCTGCTCGAATTCAGCGATATGTCGCGCAGCTGTGTAGGTGTCGGAAAGAAAAATGGGGTCATACCGCCATGCGATACAATCGGAACCGACAATTTTTGACAGGGTGATAAAGTCCTGCAAGACCTGCGCCTTCGGCGGTACATGCGGCTCAATCTCCGGCCCGTAGGGGGTGATCGTGACAAACCAGTACTGCCCATAGGGGCGCAGCAGCTCCATGCGGGGGAGCATCGGTGCAGGATTTTTGGTGCAAAAGGCGATCAGGTCCACCACATCCGGGTTGATGGCATACCGCGTGACGGACTGCGGGTCATAAGGGTTGCGCACCAGCACAAACCCTGCACGCAGGCGGTTCGCAAACCATGTGCTGTAAAAGCCGGGTATATCGGTGCGGAAACCTGTTTGCAAAATCATAAAATGCCCTCCTGCTGGTGCAGCATACAGCTTGCCGATTTTATACAAATTATAATACCATGCTGCAGAGCATTGCAAGGAGGCGGAGCGCCGCTGCAAAATTCTTCTTTTTAGCTGGTTCGTCTCTTAGTCCTCGATGGCTTTCTACCGGGCGTAGTGGGATAGAGTCTCTCCTATGGAGCTCTTGAACAGGCGGGTAGGGTACAACCGGGATACCTACCTCCTGTGCCGCCTGTGTGATCGTGTAGTTATGATACCGGAGCAGGTTCGCCGCAAACTGAATGCGGGTCAGGGTCACATAGGCGGTCAGGTTGCTGTGCACTTCCCAGTGGAGCCGGTCGGACAGATAAGAGCGGCTTAGGTTGAAGCGGGCAGCCAGCGTGGAAAGGGTCAGGTCCTCCTTCAGATGCAGGTTGATATAGTGGATGATATTGCGGATGACCACCGAATAGCCGACGGTAGAGTACCGCGCCACCCGGTTGCAATATTGCTGCAGCATCTCGACCACAAGGGCCTGCTCTTGCTGCTCGGTGGTGATTTCACAGGCGGCGAGCAGATAATCGTTATAAAGGGTATCAAGGTAAAAGGCGTGCACCTCGGCCCACTCTGCCTCCTTGCGTAGCAGGGCATTCAGGGCAATGGCGCGGAAACGGACGGTGGTGGTCTTGGTATGACCCTTGCGCCCGGGTATGGTTACGCCGCGAAAGCTCTGCAGCGCCTGCATCGCAAGCTCAGCATCACCGTGGTGGACGGCGTCCAGCAGATGATTTTCCAGCGCGTAGTGGTCCTCCAGCATCTGGATGCTGAGGACGGGCTTTTCCGGCAGCATACACTGCCTTGGCAGATCGGCAGATTCGGGGGAAAGATCTGTGTAGTTTACCCAGTGGGTGCGGAAGGTGCTGCAGTTCATCGGTGCCAAATTTTTCTACAATCTGGACAAAAAGACGCTGGTCCAGATGGAGACCGAGCTGAAGGAAAAGCGCGGCTGATTTACTGTAATAAGACACGGGAGGTTTTTCCGGGGGTCTCCGGAAAAGCCTCCCGCGCTTTTTGCGGTGCGCCGAGAATGAGTGCCTCCTGCGTGTTGAAAAGCACAGCGGAAACATGGTACAATTATCAAACCAAAGCACAGTACGATGAGGGAAGGAGGGAGAATAAGAACATGACAATTTTGATCGATGCAGACGGCTGCCCGGTGGTCGATCTGACCCTGCGGAGTGCAGGGAAAAAAGGTGTGCCGGTTGTGATTCTGTGCGATACATCCCATCGTATCGAGCGGGAAGGGGCACAGACGCTGGTATTTGACAAAGGCGCTGACAGTGTGGATTTTGCACTCGTCAACCGGGTGAAGCCCGGGGACTTGGTTGTGACGCAGGATTACGGTCTGGCAAGTATTTGCCTGGCAAAATGCGCGCGGGTGCTGAACCAGAACGGTTTGGAATATACGGCGGATAATATAGATGCGCTGATGCTGCAGCGGCATGAAAACAAAAAGCTCCTTCGCGTCGGCAAGCATCCAAAGGGGGCTGCAAAACGCACAAAAGAGCAGGATATCCGGTTTTGCGATGCGCTGGAACGGATTTTAAGCGGCACATCCGGCAATCAGCAGACGGAATGTGAAAATGTGTCATTTGCAAGGCGATAAAATGTACAATGTGCATTTTTTACAGGTGAATGGTAATTACAGAGCGTAGCTATGTGAAAAAAGCGCAAAGAAGAAATGTGCTTTTTGGGTGGATTTGTGCAGAAATGTACACTTTTCAGGGCGGCAAAACAGCACATTTTTGCCGATATTGCCGCTTGCTACATGAAATGTGCGATTTGTCATAAAATAATACGATATATCGGCATAATTTACCTTTCGGAATGTGACATTTGGCACATGCTATGCGTAAAGAAGCTGCACACCGCCATAAAGAGCCTGTGGGGGTGAACATAGTTTGGCTGCAGAGAGAAATGGGATACGGTACGCAATTCCGGCACGGTAACGCTGCTTGAGCTGGTTACAAAAGCTTATGGGGAATGCTCCGCACAGCAATGCATACTGGTTGGAAGTGCCTTGCAAAGCGCAATACAACAGATTCCGGGGCATCAAAATACAACAATTTCCGGGAGACAAAAATGAACCCCGGAAAATGTTGTACTCTGCGTATTGAAAACACAGGTGAATTGGGCACTTGTTCGATGCCTACTGGTCCGCAATAGCAAAATAAGGATACAAATCAAAGTGTACAAAAGAAAGAAAAGCGCAAGCAGCATATCCTTGCCCTGCAGAGAGAATGGATTCCGGTATTCTTCCGCTGAAAGAAAAATAACAGGGCTAATTTTCCGGATTTTCCCTTGTGATTTGGTGGCGCGATAAACTATAATAAGCATAAGGCAAGCAAATGTGATGCCGGTAACAGATACTGCGCAGGCAAGTGAAAGGAAGAAACGCAATGAAGATGCTTTTCAAGCAACGGATGTTCTCCTGGTTCGACAGCTATGATATTTACGATGAATATGGGAATACCCTGTTTGTGGTCAAGGGGCAGCTTTCCTGGGGGCATTGCCTGAGAATCTTTGATGCGGCGGGCTGCCCGGTTGGCTGCGTCAAAGAAAAGATATTTACATGGATGCCCCAATTTGAACTCTACACAGGTGAGGATGATTATGTGGGGTGCCTGAGCCGAGAGCTGACGCTTTTCCGGCCCAGCTACCATATCGACTGCAATGGCTGGCGCGTTGAGGGCAGCTTTTGGGAATGGGACTATGACATCCTTGCTCCCAGCAGGCATACCGTGGCGCATATCGCCAAGGAGCTTTGGAATTGGACCGATACATACACCATTGAGGTTGCCGACCCAAGAGATGCCATCTGCGCGCTGATGGTCGTGCTTGCGATTGATGCAGAGAAATGCTCGCGGTATAACCATACCTGACAGGCTGCACACAAAAAATACGCCCTTATTCTGCTGCGCACGCAGCAGGATAAGGGAGTTTTCTGGTTCGCGAAGCAGCACGCCGGTGTATAAAGACCGTACAGAAAAAGCAGCAGCCCACTGCGGGCTGCTGCTTTGCGGTAAAAGGCGGGCGGTCCGCCCATGACGATCTTGACCTCTACGGTTGAGCCGGCGGGAACAGGGGAAAGGATGTTACCGCTTACAGGCTTGCCGTCCACGGTCATGGCTTTGACGCCCTTTTCCAGATGGTCAGGGTTCTCCACAACGATTTCATAGGTTGCCCCGCGCCAGACACGGCGCAGGGTAAAGCCGTCCATCTCGTGCGGGATGCAGGGGTCGATCTTCAGCCCAGCCAGCGTGGGCTGGATGCCTAGGATATACTGGCTCACATCCACAAAGGTCCAGGCCGCCGTGCCGGTCAGCCAGCTGCTTTTTTGCTTCGCCAAAGGTGGCGGCGTCGCGGCCAGCCACCATCTGGCTGTAGACATACGGCTCGGTGCGGTGGATCTCACTGATGTCCTCAATGTATGCCGGGCAGGTCTTTTTGTAGATCTCAAACGCGCGGTCACCGCGGCCGACTACAGTCTCGGCACAGCTGACCCATGGGTTGTTGTGACAGAAGATGCCTGCGTTCTCCTTGTATCCCGGAGGATAGCTGGAAATTTCGCCCAGTTCGAGATGGTACTTCGTGCAGGCGGGCTGCAGCAGCACAATGACGTACTTCGTGTCCAGCTTGTCTTTCACACTCTGCAAAGCGGTTACGGCCTCACCGGTGTCCACACCAATACCCGCCATGACGCACATGCCTTGCGGCTCGATGAAGATCTTGCCTTCCTCGCATTCCTCGCCGCCGATCACATGGCCAAAGGCATCGTTTTGATAGTAGGGGATCAATCTGATTTGCTCATCAACGATTCGTTCTTTCATATCTGTACACCGGCCAATGCCAGAAACTTTTTGTCGGACTGGATACCCTGCGTCAGGAATACGCCGTCCCGGAACAGTGCGTAGGTCGTGACGGGTGCGGGTACATTCTGTGCGGCTTCTTTGGCGGTGATGTGGATGGCCCGGAACGGGATGCTATGCTCCTGCGCGGCCTGCTGTACCCTTGGCACCCAATAGTAGGTAAAGGGACACTGATCGGTGTAGTAGAGAACGAAGCCTTCTCCCTCGGCTTTGGGGTGCCTGGCGCAGTCCTTGAATTTCGGCAGTGCTGTATCGGCATTGAGCGGGAGACACATGAGGGTGATTCCACAGTCCGAGACATCTGCGATTTCAAAGCCCTTGTGGGACAAAAACTTGGGGTCGGCGAGAAATTCCCGCTTGCGTCCCTCGGCGCACAAAATGCAGATGCCCTTTTTGCCCTGCGCTCTTGCATCGCTGAGGCATTTTTCCAGCAGGTCATTTGAGCAGCCGTGCCCTTTCATGGAACCGGAGACCCACAGGCAGTTGATGTACAGCCAGCCGTCCGCTGTAATGGGCACCCATGCGTTTTCTGCCGGGATGTACTCGATAAAGCACTTGCCGCGCTCAACACTGCGGTAGAAAACAAGTCCCTCAGCAAAGCGCTGCTTGAGCCATTCTTTTTTGGCAAGGCTCTGCTTGCCGGACATCGCGCAGCAGATATGCTCCTTGTCGATGTTCTCTTTGGTGATTTGGATGTAGTCCACAGGTGGCCTCCTTGCAGAAAAGGCGCAGCATGCCCCAGCCTCTGGGGCACACTGCGTCTTGAGCGTCTGGTGAAATAGTGTTTATACGAATTACTATATGCCAAACAGCTCTTATTGTCAATAGAGCGTTAAAAACTGCGTTACAAAGTATGATGACAGTGGACATTGCTGCAAGCACAAAGAACATCCTGTGCAAGGCGGCACATGCCTGACAGAGAAGCGGCGGAATCTGCAGACCGCACGAACCGTAAATATTTCGTGAAATTTCGCAACAACAGATTTACTTGGCGCGAGTTTGTGATACTATAAAGAAAATACGGGGCTGCAGGGGATAAAAAATGAACTCGCGGGCAGGTTGGCATAGCGTACCCAGCAGGCAAACGGTAGAATGGAGTTGTGTTGTGATGAAAATTCGTAAGGCAGAAGAAAAGGACATCCCAAGAATTATAGAGCTGCTGGGTCAGGTGCTGCAGATCCATGCAGAGATACGCCCGGATGTGTTTATCCCCGGCACCACAAAATACACCGTCAGCGAACTGAAGGAACTGCTGGAGCAGGAAGATAAGCCCATCTATGTTGTAGCCGGTGAGGATGATGTGTGTATGGGGTATGCTTTCTGCCAGCTGAAGGAGCAGCCGTTTTCTACCAATATGGTACCGTTTAAGGCACTGTTTATTGATGATCTGTGCGTTGACAAGCAGACGCGCGGACAACATATCGGGGAAAGCCTGTTTGAATATGTGAAGCAGCAGGCAAAGAAGCTTGGCTGCTATGAAGTCACCTTGAATGTCTGGGCAGGGAATACATCAGCCGAAAGCTTCTATGAGAAGATGGGTATGAAAACAAAGGAACGGCAGATGGAGTATATTCTGTAAAGATAGAATGATGGAAAGGGTTTGCGTCAGCAAGCCAGCAGACGAGGTGTGAAGCGGGCACAGTGGCCCATAAAGAACAGGAGGGGCAAACGCCATGAAGGAAAACAGAAAGCTGCTAAAAGAAGTGCTCAAGGACATCCGCCATGATATGAGCGATGAGGAAGTGTTAAATCTGCTGGCAGGCAGCAAAATTTCAGTTAGCCCCGAAAGCGAAAAGGAAAAGTATACGCTGGGGCAGCGTGCTGCGGATGTAATAGCAAAATTCGCCGGTAGTTGGGCATTTATCTTTTCCTTTACCGGCGTTTTAGTTCTTTGGATGATTGTCAATACTCTGCTGGCGGCCAAGGCGTTTGACCCATATCCGTTTATTCTGCTGAATTTGGTGTTGTCTTGTGTGGCGGCAATTCAGGCGCCGCTTATTATGATGAGTCAGAACCGGCAGGAGGAAAAGGATCGACGCAGAGCGGAAAATGATTATAAGGTCAATTTGAAAACCGAAATTATGATTGAGGATCTGTACGATAAAGTGAATGCTATTCTTGCTAAGCAGTCGGCACTGGAAAAGCGGCTGCAGACTGAGGATAAAAACGGCAGGGTATAGAAGCATAGGAAAATAAAAACATCCCGTCTACGAGTCAAGCGCACTTGTTTACATAAGTGTACTTGCGGCAGACGGGATGTTGCTGTTTTATTTACAGTACAATAAAGGTGCAGGTGGCAGCAGGCAGGGTCAGCTCACCGGCAGCGGCGGCAACCGCAGACTGCCGCTGGCTTCGCTGCACAATCGTGATTTCGTTGTGTGGACAGGGCATTTCGTGTCCCTCCTTTCGGTAATTGGTGGATGGGGTGGCGTTTTTCTACCTCATTTTGGGCAGAAAAAAGCAGGAGACCTTTTTCAGATTTCCTGCTCGGTGTGCCGCTGTATGGGCGGCGGGTATTTAGTTGTAAAAGTTTGGGACAAGTTGGAGCCGTTGACAAAAGCCTATTTTGAAAAAAGGCTTCGATTTTCCTACCCGGTCTTTGCCGTTTTTATGGCAGAAATGACTTTTTCCTGAACTTTTTTCAAGACGGATTTTTTAGAAAACCACTTTGTCAACAGCCCCAAGTTGACCCGATGTGTGGGTGGAAAACTGGAATTAATCAGGTTCTTGTAACCTTTCGAATAGTTGGCTATCAATTTTATAAATTCCTTGATAAGGCTGTTCAACATAGTATTTACCACTATCCTCATACGCAAAGATAGTACTTGTTCCTGTCTCAAACTGGAAGTCAATTTTGATATAACTTTCCACTTGTGGACAGTCTTGAACACTTTCCTTCTTAGTCGGTTCAGAACTGGAAATATCGGCGATTATTTCACTTATCCAAGTTTTGTCTGAATGACTTACTGTATTTTCCCCAAAAGTTATATCAATAGATGTAATCTCATCGGTTTGAGGTAACGTAATAGGAGCTACCTTTTTTCCACACGCAACTAAAGTCAGCACACAAGTAAGACACAAAAGCAAAGAAAGAAATTTTTTCATAAGCATATTACCTCCAAATTCCGATT
>UMIC01029623.1_pt1 | contig 21474 bp, 25 predicted proteins | sample 1965681 | NCBI WGS metagenome assembly UMIC01 (sample SAMEA4836114, study PRJEB28245) | human gut metagenome | biome: gut microbiome; material: fecal sample | place: Denmark | collected 2008
GCCATCCGCCCGCGACGCCGGGCGCGGGATATGCGGGACGCACGACTATGGAGGGCGGAACGATTATGATTCGGCGATATCGTGTTTCGAACGGGAATGCCGCGGGCGGAAGCGGCGGAAACGGTCGCGAGGAAGGCCGAGAGGACGGTCGCGATGATGGCCGCAAGGCCAGTCGCGCAGTTGGCCGCGCGGTGGCCGCCGCGATGGTGGCGCTCCTGATCGTGTCCGCCGTTTTGGCGGGTTCATGGATATGGTCGCGCCGCGACGGCATCATCAGCGGGGTGAAGGCGTTCGGCGTGAAGGCCTCGTCCATGTACTCGCACACGCGAGAGCCCGACACGACGGTGATGCCGCCCGACGTGTCGCGGCGCAGGTATCCCGTGTTGACCACCCGGTGGATTTCAACGGCAACGGTGTGGACGACTATACGGACATCATGCGCGGGGCCCGCAAGGATGCGCTGGCGCACCCGGCATACGACGACGGCTACTACCAGGGCGGATACCCGCCCGCCGACCGCGGCGCCTGCGTCGATGTGGTGTGGCGCGCCTTCCGGAACGCGGGATACGACCTCAAGGCCATGGTCGATGCGGACATCGCCGCGGACCGCGCGTCCTATGCGTCGGTGGCCGCCAAACCCGACCCCAACATCGACTTTCGCCGTACCGGGGTGCTCGACGTGTTCTTCGGCAAATACGGAATCACACTCACCAACGATGTCAACGATCATGCGCAATGGCAGCAGGGCGACATCGTCGTGTTCGACCGTGTCAAGCATATCGGCGTGATCTCCGACAAGCGGGACGCTGACGGGTTCTCCTACGTGCTGCACAATATGAATCAGCAGCGGCGTGAGAACGATTATCTTGCGTTCTCGCGCCGCATGGGCGTCACCGGCCACTACCGCTGGGACGCGTCTCGCGTGCCGAAATCCGTGTTGCGCGCGTGGAAGGGCTGAGACGCCGCGCGGCGCAGGTGAGATTATTCACAGTCGGCTGATTTCGCTATGAGGCCACAGGCGTTTGAAGTAGGCTGATATGTGGAATAACCAGTGTGACCATCACCAAACGAAAGGATCGTGCACTATGGCAACGCTCACCGCCGACATGAAGACGTTCATCGAAAACAACCTCGCGTGGATCACCACCGTCGACAAGGACGGCAACCTCGATCTCGGCCCGAAGATGTCGATGTTCGTGCTCGACGACAACCACCTCGCCTACCACGAGCGCACCGCCGGCCAGCACTACCGCAACCTGCAGGACGGCAGCCCGCTGGTCGTCGCCGTCGCCAACCTGGCCGAGAAGAAGGGCTACCGCTTCCGCGGCACCGTGACCCTGCACACCGACGACGACATCTATGACGCTCAGGTCAAGGTCGCCGAGGAGAAGGGCACCAAGAAGCCCGCCGCCATCCCGGTGCTTGAGATCACCGAGATCCAGGACCTGTCCTCCGGCGCCACCGCAGGCAAGACCATCGACAAGGACTGACCGTCGACAGGTGCCGGTCGTCGGCGAGACCGATGACCGGCATGTGACCAGAAAGGCGCGGTTCGGGCGATGCATGCCCGAACCGCGCCTTTCTGGTCTTTCGATACCGGCTTTCGTGCAACGCTGTCGGCTGCGGCCGGCAGCGGAACGGCGACGGAGGGCCGGCGACGGCTTGATGTCAGCGGATGCGGTAACGATGCCCCCGCTGCGTGATGAAGAATCCCATGCGCCGCATCTTGCGCGTCAATGAGTAGAGCGTGCCGTCCATGATGTCACGCTGCTCGAAGATGCCCGTGCCGCAGACCTTCTCCAGCAGCTCGTCGAAGCTGAGGAATTCGCCGTTCGCCCGGATCAGCGTCTCCAGTGTCGTGTATTCGCGCGCAGACAGCGCCAGCGGCTGCTTGCCGCTGCGATAGAACGCCTGCCGATTGCGCGTGTCGAGCATGAGGTCGCCGTGGATGAGCGTGGTCTCGTCCGCGGCTCCGCCGGATTCCAGCGCGTGCACGTAAGACAGCAGTTCGGCGTCCGAGAACGGCTTGACGATCGTTTCATCCGCGTGAATGGGCGGGACGCTGGAAGCGCCGTCCAGAGACGATGGGGGCGCGGCCGGCCGGGCGGCCTGCCCGTCGGCCTTGTCCCGGCCTGTTTTGCGGATCGTCGGCAACGGGGTCTGCCGTCTGACCTGCGGCGTGTCGTCCGGGTTCGCCTTCGGCGTGCGCGGGGGAGTGGAAAGCAGCAGCGTGCGCGGTCGCACGGCCGTGCCGGTGCCGTCGCCGGCCTTGCCGTCCATGAGCCGGGACAGGCTCCGTCTGGTCTCATCCAACAGATCATGCGCAGACAGGTCGTCGATGATGACCAGATCCACTGGTGTGCCGTGCGGCCATGCGCCGGCGAGCGAATCGACATCCGACGCGGCAGACACCGTGTGCCGGGCGGATTCCAGCGTGCCTTTCACCGCGGAAGCCAACGCCGGATCGCTGGTCACGAAAAGAATGTCCATTGCGCCTCCTGCCTATGTAGCTACTCCCCACTGTAGCCCGTCGCCGTGTGTTCGGGTGACCGGTCGTCACAATATGGGGCGCCGGGGGGGGGCCGAGGAGGACACCCGCCCGGGCCCCGGCCGGCCCTCGCCGCGTTTCCCGTGCTTCCCTTTTCTGCGGTTCTCTTCTCCTTCCTGAGGATGAATGCCGCCCGTCGTGGCCGAAGCGCTCGTCGTCCATATCGGTCTCATGGCGGATGGCCCGGCGGCCTGCGACTCGGCTACAGTGAAACCAACAGGGGAGGAGCAGACGATATGGGATTCTTCGAGAGCTTTTCGGCGCCGTTCATGATGTCGGTGGCGTTATGGCCGCTGGTGTCGTTCATCGTGACCGTGCCCGTGCTGGCCATGCTGTACCACCGGGACAACCGGCTCGGCTTCGGTGCGGCGCTGTCGGCGTACGCGACGGTGCTGTATCTGATCGGCCTGCTGTGCTTCACGCTGTATCCGATGCCGGACGATCCCGCAGCGTACTGCGCCACCCACCATCTGCATCCGCAGCTCAATCCGTTGCAGTTCATCGGTGATATCCGCGCCGACGGGCTGACGGCGATCCTGCAGATCGTGATGAACGTGGTGTTCTTCGTCCCTCTCGGCTTCATCATGAAACGGGTGTTCCGCTGGAAATTCGCGGTCGCCCTGCCGGTCGGCTTTCTCGCGTCGCTGCTTGTCGAGACGATGCAGCTGACGGGGGTGATGGGTGTGTTTCCCTGCTCGTATCGTCTGTTTGACGTGGACGATCTGATATGGAACACGTCGGGCGCCGTGATCGGATACGGTTGCGCCATGCTGTTCGACCGGCTGTTCCCGCCGCGGCGCACGGATATGCAGACGGTCACCCGGCCGGGGTTCGTGCGTCGTTTCGTGGCATTCCTCATCGACATGGGACTGGTCGTGGTGTGCGCGACCCCTGTGGGCGCCGCCGCGATGGTGCTGGTCACGATGATTTCGGGCCGTCCTGGCGCCGACGTGCAGCGGATGCGGCTGCTCGGCCCGCTCGGGTTCGGGGACATCGCGATGCTGGTTATGCTGGTGCTGTTCGAATGGGTGATTCCGTGGTTCAGACAAGGCCGCACTCTCGGCGGCAGCTACACGCATATGACCTGCGAGACCACGCCGAGGAGCGGCGCTCGCCGCGTGGCGTTCTATGCGGCGCGGTTCGCCGCGATATGCTGCGTGGTGTTCTGCGGGCGCGTGCCGTGGGCGGGCACGGTGATATTGGTCATGGGCGTGTTCTGGCTGGTCCGCAGACAGATGCCGTACGACTTGATTTGACGTCGCTCGCCGCGTCGTCGGTCCAGCTTTCCGGGACAATGGAATCATGAGCAACAACATACTTGTCATCACCAGCAACCCCGAAAAGGACAGCATGACGGATGCCGTGGGTGCGGCATTCGCGGCGGGCGCCGTCGAGCGCGGCGCGTCGGCGGACGTGCTGGACCTGTACGATGAAGGATTCAATCCCGTGTATTCTGCGGCCGACCGGGCCCATTATCTCGGCCATGCCCCGATGCCCGAGGACGTCGTGCCTATCCAGCGCCGGCTCGCTCAGGCGGATGTAATCGCCCTGGTGTTCCCGATCTACTGGTATACGATGCCGGCGATGGTCAAGGGACTGTTCGACCGCGTGATCTGCCGCGGGTTCGCCTATCATCTGGACGGCACCCCCGGCGCGCTCGCGGACAAGACGGTGCGGGTCATCATGCTGACCGGCGGCTCGCGGCAATGGTATGAGTCCGACGGCATCGGCGAGTCGTTGGACAATCAGATCTGCTGGCAGACCTTCGCCAAGTACTGCGGGGTGAAGGACGTCGAGCTGGTGTACGTCGACAACCTGTCCATGGGCGACGATTCGTCCGACAAGCGTAAGGCCGCCGCGGCCCAACTCGAAGGCATCCGTCAACTGGGCGCCAGCCTGGCGTGACGCCCATAAGCCATCACCGCCGAACGAGCCGGCGGCCGATATATGGTGCCGCTCGACCCGCGGTGGCTCTCACACGCGCATGTTCGGGAAATGCAGGCGCATGAAGTCGTCATCGAAAGCCGCCCGATATGCTGCGCGAACCAGTTGTCGAACACCGCGCCGTTGGCGCGCTGCCCGTACAGGAAGATCGCGGGCGGCGTGACCACGGAGTCGATGAGAATCCACGCCAGCAGTATGGTCGCGAGCCGCGTGTGCCACGTGTCGTCGATGAGATGCACGAGCCACAGGACGAGCGGCAGGATGAAACGGACGATCAGATAGCACAACAGCCCCCAGAACAGCATGAACGGGACGGTGGTGCGCCCGCCGATGTTCAGCGGCTCGTTCGCATAGTTCCATGACCGGCTGCCCAGCAGATACTGTTGGATCAGACTCATCGCGAACTCCAGCATGCCGCCGGCGAGACCGCCGACCAGCACGACCTTCCACCCCAGGTCGATACGGCACAGCGCGATGACGATGGCCAACGCGGAGACCGTACACGTAGTTGAAGGGGGTGAGGATCGATCCGTTGCGGTACTCGAACATGCCTTTGGCCTGGTATGCCCAGATGGTCTTGTGCACGGTGCCGATCAGGCCTGCGAGCGCGTAGACGAACACACAATCCGCCCAGTCGCGAGGGCGGGGCTACCTGCCCAAGAGCTTCGCGTCCATCGACCGCAAGACCGGCAAGCCGAAGACGGCGAACATCGTGCTCGCCATCGCGGCCGAGCTCGTCATCATCGGATTGCAGGTGCTGCCGTTCTCCCCGGCCGCGCTCAAACCCGCATCATGGGTGATCGTGGTGGTGTGGATCGTGCTGGGACTGGCGTTGCGCCTGATGAGCCTGCGCTCCCGGCGCGAGTGGCGCATCGCCGTCGCCGCCCGCAAGCCGCAGGTAATCGCGGTCGTGGGATTTGCGTCGGGGTACGAACCGGCTGATGACGGAAACGCCCTTGCCGCGATTCCTCACATAGATGAACCCGATGACGGAGAACACGACCGCGCCGATGAAATTGACGATGAGATCCTCCATCGTGTCGATCAGGCCGATGTCAAGATAGCCGCCAAGGCCGAGGTCGCGCCCATTGACCGCCACCTGCGTGATGTCGTTGATATGAATGGCGTGATTGGCGTGGGCCGGATCGAGCATCACTGAGCTGATCGAATGCACGACGGCGTCCTTCTGCATGTCGAATCCGAACATCATGTCCATCGAGAATTCGAAGAACTCCCAGACCACGCCGATCGTCATCGAGAAGCAGAACGACACAATCGCCAGGTATAGCGGCGACAGCTCGAACTTCACACGGTCCGAACGGTTGAGCAGGTCGACCAGCGAAAAGCCGATGGCGGCCGCGAGGAAGCCGTTCATCGTGTGCAGCACCGTGTCCCAGAACGGGAAGATCTCATAGAACGAGCTGATCTCGCCCAGGATCTCAGCCGCGAACACGAACACCAATACGATGACCTCAAGCGCGGACGGCAGTTCGATGCGGAACCGTACTTGGACGAACGCGGGCGCCAGCAGCAACAGCAACGTCAGGATGCACAGGAACACGGCCTCATAGTCGCCGTTGAAGAACTCCAGCACCGCGACAGCGATCACCAGCACGCGCAACACGACATACACCGCGAACGAGCTTTTGTGCTCCCGGATCTCCATGCCTATGGCGGCTTCCATGGTCTTCCAGCGTGCGCGCAACGGCGGTTTGTTCTTCGATTCGCCCATCGCTCCAGTCTATCGGCGACGGGCTGCGCCCGGTGGCGGGCGGCGTGTCGGTGCTCATCGAGCAGCTGGACATACCGTGGCCTGCGGGCATGGGCGGCATGGAAGAATGCGCTGGTGAACAGTCGCAGGATGGTTCTGCTCGAACCGTAATTGAGCGGCGAACGGATCCAGCCGTGCAGGCCTACCGTGGACCACTGGTCGAGTAGCCAGAACTCGCCGAGATCACGGGCGATCATGTCGAACGGCGTGGCGCATCGGGCCTTGTCCTCCCAAGAGAGCACGACCTTGTACATCAGATGGGCGTTGACGCGCACGTCGATCGGCACGTCCCTGTCGACGCACGTGATGCGCAGCGGCCCGTAGCGGTAGACATGCCGTGATCCAGGATCGCGGTGTCGGAACAAGAACGACATGGACGGCTCTCCCTGTGATGCATTGTATCGGACGGCAGACCATCGAACAGACGCTGTCGCTGTTCGGCTCCAGCGTCGTGCAATACGCTATTCTCTGGTACCTGGTCTTGCGGTCGAACTCCGGCATGGTCATGACCGTAGCGATGGTCGCCGCCGCCCTGCTGCAGGCAATCGTCTCCGTGTTCGGGGGTGTCTGGGCTGACAGATGGAAACGCAAACTGTTGGTCATGCTTCCCGATGCCGTCATCGCGGCCGTGACCATATGCCTGTCGGCAAGTATGGCCGTCGGCTGGGGCGATACCGGGCTGATTCTTGTCGTTCTGGTCATACGTTCGGTAGGCGGCGGAATCCAGACCCCGGCCGTGCAATCGTTCATCCCGCAGATCGTTCCGGAGGCGTGGTTGCTGCGCGTCAACGCGGTTAACGGCACGTTGCAGACGGCGATCAGCATCGCCTCTCCTGCAATCGCCGCAGCCCTCGTCAACCTGATGCCATTGTGGATGATCATGCTCGTCGACGTGTCCACGGCGATTGTCGGCATAGGCTTCGTCGCGCTGATTCGTTTGGATGATGCCCGTCTTCGTCGTCCGGGGGAGAGCTCGGATGACGCCCCTGCGCGCCACATCGATTTCGGTTTCGTCGTGCTCTCCAATTCCGCTGACAGGCTTGCCGCGCCCATGTACACGCTCATGCAAAAGGAGAGCGACGTGTCCATGCAGGGGCGAGTATTGGGTCTGCTGACCTCGGTCTCGGCATTCGGAGTGCCTGCGGGTATGCTCGTGTTCGGCCCGCTCGCCGATGTGGTCGATGTACGTCTGCTGTTCGTGGTCGGCGGTCTGATGACCGTTCCGATCGGTGCCTATGTGATGAGATCCGCGCGGCGAAATCGGGTCGCTGAGTGAGTGACTGACGGGGTTCATCGTGCGACACGCCCGAATTGTGTAGCAGGACTGTCTTACATGTTCTGCGGGAATGACGGAACAAGGCCGTTTTCCGGGATGCGTGCTTGCAGTTCTGCTACGCAATTCGGGCGTGTCGCGCAGCGTCTCGCTTTGCCGGGCTCGCCGGCGATGTGCGAATGAGCTGCACGCACGGGTTGACTGTGCGCGCTGTCCGTGAGATGGAACCAGGTGTCTTATACCAGCCGGGCGGCGGGTGTGGATGTCATGACAGCGGCCGGAATCAGGCCAGCGTCGCCGTGATGGTGAGATCTCCGGTCTCGGTGCCGGCCCACACGCCGTCCGTGCGGTTCCAGCGCACGCCGTTCGCGCGCAACGAATCGATGCCGTAGCGCCGTGCATGGACCACCAGCCAGGCTGTCGCTTGGCGGCATAGCCTTTTTCCGTTTTCGGTGTCGGTTCCGGCCGACATTGTGAACGTCAGTGTCTTGGACGTGGTCTTGCCCGAGCCGTCATTGGCCGCGGAATTGTCGGCGGCCTTGTCGCCGCCGTCGTCTTGCGTCTTCGAGGAAGGCTCCAGACTCGACGGCTGCGATACCATGACGGTCGGGAATTCGTTGCGGAAATCACTGGTCAGACCATCCATGTCCGCGTCCGAAGGCTGCGCCGGCTCCAGCGCGCACGCGACACCCGCGCCGGTCTCGCCGGTCAGACCCGCCGCCCATGTCCGCGCAAGATTGGTCCAGTCGGCGTACCTATCCGGATATTGCGAACGCTGCACTGACTGCGCCGCGTCCTCGACGGGGACGGACTGCCAGTTCGGCACCTTGACCAGCTCGTCGTAGAACCTGTTCGCCGCATACGTCTCGTCCATCAGCTGCTCTTTCGCGCCCCACCCCTGACTGGGACGCTGCTGGAACAATCCCACGGAATCCCGGTCGCCGTAGCTCAGGTTCATCAGCCGCGTCTCCTGCATCGCCGTGGCGATGGCGACGGTCGCGGCATGATCGGGCAGGCCCCGTTTGACTGCCGCTCTCGTGATGATTTCGGCGTTCAATGCCTGTTCAACGGACAGCATTTCCTTGTTGTCGCCGGAAGACAGCGTCGCGGAGCAGTAGGCGTCCGACGCCCGGCGTGGTTCAGGGCCGGAAGCGGGCCATACGAAGCGCATCAGTCGTGGAATCGAGGCGAACAAGGCGATGGCCGCGCACAGCATCACCGCGACGATGATCACGGTCCGTCGCATGCCGTGACGCGGCCGTTCCCGACGCGCGGCGGGTCGTGCGTGCCATGTCGGCGACAGCTCATGCCGGATCGGCGGTTGCCCATCACGAGGCGAGACTGATCGCGTTCGCCGAGCCGTTCGTCGTCCGGCCATCTGCTCACCTCCAGAGTCGTTTCCACGCAGTGTATCTGTTTTGCGTGTCGTTACGTGTCTATCGTGCCATATGATGCTGCGATGCCATGGCATCCCGCAGGATGATTTGTGCGGGGCGTGGCGAGAAGCATGTTCCGTGGCTGCCGCGTGCCTGCCTGCCGTGGCCGTTTGCCGTGCCCGTTGCCATGGCCGTCGTGTCTTCCGCCGTTCCGGCCATCCCGCGAAGCGCCCCATCATCCGCCCAAAGTCCCATTTGCTCCGCCCGAGATGGGACTTTGGGCGGATGATATCGGATAACAAGCGGATAGAATACTGCTGTCATGTGACTTATGCTGCGCGTACAGTGGCAGGTATGTTGGATCACATCACATTGCATGTGCGGGACGTCGGACGCAGCATCGCTTTCTACGAGCATGCGCTCGCGCCACTCGGCTACATCGTCAAGGCCCACCACGAGCCCACGTTGGGTTTCGGCGTGGATGACGGGACGCCGCACTCCGACTTCTACGTGTCCCCGCTGGATGATGCCGCGCTCGCGCCGCCGCCCACGCATATCGCGTTCCTCGCCCCGAACCGTGAGGCCGTGCGGGGTTTCCATGCCGCGGCGCTCGCCGTCGGCGGCCGAGACAACGGCGCTCCGGGACCGCGCCCGTATCATCCGGGGTACTATTCCGCATTCGTGCTGGATCCGGACGGCAACAACATCGAGGCCGTCGTCGACTGGGCGGGATGGTTCGAAAACCATCGCTGACAGGCGGTGCGAACGATTGTTGTACGACTGTACAACAGCGTCGGGCTGATGCTGGTACGTTCGTACATCAGGTGTTTCGGATATCTTCGACGGTCCCGAGCCTGATCGGCAGGTATCCATGCCGATCGGCGGACACCGCATGACCGGCCATACGCCTGCGCGACAGGATGACGGCCATCCACCCGTGGTACGCGCCGGTCGTGCGTTGGATGACAATCGGCTGCATGCCGGACGCGAACCGGGCCGTAAACGTCTGCGACATCAACGGGCAGCAGAGCCACCAGACGAGAATCAGCATCGACCATTCCGCCAGATGGCGGTCGCGGCTCAGCCACAACCACAGCCATGAGAAGTTCGTGAACCCATAACTTACGCTCATCCACAGCAGCACCCAGAACATGCTGCCGCCGCTGATCGAACGTGAATGCGTCAGCAGATTGAACGCGCCATAGCCCACGGCGAAATACACGCCGCCCATCACCAGCCCGACCAGCAGCGTCATGTATTTGCGGCGCCACACCAGCAACGCCGCGAAACCAATCAGAAACGCCACATCCAGCCAGATGTACGTCGGCATGAACTCCCGCCGCGCGATGACGTCCGACACGTCCATGACCCCCTCCGTTGGCTTTCGCCGAATGTTCCTGTGCTCAGGGTATATGCCCACCGTTGGTCGGGCCGGTGTAAGATGACGGATTGGTTGGGCCGGCTGGGCCGGTGAAAATGGCGGAGTCGGCTTGGGCTGTCGACGATGAGTCGCGGTTTCCGTGCGTTTGCGTTCCTAAGTGCGCGCCGAACCGGCAAGTGCGCGCACATAGCAACGCAAATGGCCCTGTTTGCGTTCCTAAGTGCGCGCGGTCGTCGTTTCGGCGCGCACTTAAGGACGCAAACGCCTGTTGCGTTCGTCTACACGCGGCTCCGTCGTCCGCCGCGGCTCAGCCTGTCGGCGGAGGCTGCCCGTGCCGGCCGTGCGCTCAACCGTATCGGGGAAGAAGCGCCGATCTGCGGCAGAACTAGAACAGCCGCATGGGCTCCTCGCGGTTGATTGGACGGATCAGGCTCGGCCCGTCGCCCTCCGGCGGAGCGACCTCATGGAAATGCAGCCGCGCGGACAGCTCGGCACCGGCCTTGCGCATCGGCGCGAGCAGACGGGCGCCGTCGATTGAAGGATCCAGCCACTCGGACGTCATACCGGCCGGCACCAGCAGCGGCATACGGTCATGCACCGTCGCCGGCCCATCCACCGCAGGGCACGTGAGAATCGTCGCCGTCAGCTGCCATAGGGATGCCGCGGAAGGCCGCCGCCACGAATACAGCCCGGCCATCGCAAGCGCCGTCGATTCCATCTCCGGGCTGAAATAGAACGGGCGCCGCCCCCTCCACTCGTAATACCCCGACGCCGGAATGATCGTGCGCCGGGAGCGGGTCGATTCCGCGAAGGTGGATTTGACGTGAGCGGATTCCACCCGCGCGTTGTAGGTGGGGTAGGGCAAGGTCTTGCCAGGACTCCAGCTGGGAATCAGCGACCAGTATGCGCCGGTCAGGTGTCGATGCCCGTCTTTGCCCTGCGCGATGACGGCGATGTTCTGCGTTGGGGCGATGTTGTACGAGTGGCGGGGGAGAACGTCGCCGCGCACGTCTTCCTCGGCCACCGAGAATTGCGCCGCGATGGCGTCCCAATCCAGGTCGAGCGCGAATCTTTTACACATTCGTCCAGTCTATGATAAGAATCTGTGCGCCGAGAATGTCTAACTGCGACCGCCACACACGTCGCGGGGACGATGCAAACGGGGCTGAATGAGGAGGATTATGCCTATTGCCCGGCATGAGGGCGGTGTCCATGTTCCTTCTGCTGCGGGCAATGGCGCTGCGTCGGCCTGTTCGGTAGCTTGATTTCGGCTCGGAAGGTGCCGGGTGAGGGCCTGCTGACGGCGAGCGTGGCCTGCATGGCGTCGGTGCATGCCTTGGCGATGGACAGGCCGAGTCCGTGCCCGGGCCTGTTGGCCATGCGGGTGTCGTCGCCGCGGTGGAACGGCTGGATCAGGTCCTCTGCGTCCGCGGCGTTTTCTGGAGGTCTGGTGGTGCTATCGATGGTGATGATGGTGTGGTTTTCGCCGGCTTGGACGGTGCAGGTTATGGCATGGGGCTGCGGAGCACCTTCTCCGAGACGCGGGTTCGGAGCATGGCCTTGACCCTTCGGTACCCGTACCCGCCCTCGGAAGCGGTGAACGCCCCGGCCGCCCGGACGCGCAGGCCGGGCAAGCATGTCATCGAGCCGAGCGAACACGCCGGCCTCAACCGGTCGATCAACAGGGTCTTCTCCCTGTCCGACAGGCGCCGCAGGCCGGCACCCGCGCCGAACAGTTCGGCGGCCCGCTTCCGCCGCATGCCGCCCGGCAACGGACATATGATATCCTTTCGCCCAGTCTCCAAGAAAACGTCCGCACCCTGTTATCCGGGTGGGCTAGTATGGCGGAAACGAAAGGGCGAGAATGCGGTTGACGGAAGTGTGGCGGGCGGATCCGGAGCGGACGTTTGAGCTGTTCTCTGAGTTTCCGGCGGACGAGAACGGGTTCGAGAACCAGGCGGCCGGCATGGACCGCGAGCGGTTCGCCGTGTATGTGCATGAGCTTGAAGAACAATCGCGTGGCATCGGTCTGCAGCCTGGCTGGGTGCCGAGCAGCAAGTACATTCTCGTCAATGATGAGGGTGCGTATGTGGGAATCTTCAATTTGCGGCATCGCCTGAACGACAATCTGCGTGTCGGAGCCGGGCATATAGGCTATGGCATCGCCCCTCAATATCGCGGCCGTGGATATGCCACAGTCGGCTTGCGGCTCACGCTCGACAAGGCGCGTGAGCTCGGCATTGACGAGGCGTACCTGAGCGTTCATAAGGACAACCGGGCAAGTCTTGCGGTGCAGCAGCATTGCGGGGCTCGCATCGATCACGAGGATGGGCTGGAATACTATACACGCATCAGCACGGCACCCGAACCAGGGAACCTGCCCAAGGCGGAATTCATGTTCCCCGGACCTGAACGTGACCGTCTGGTAGGGCTCATTCTTGCCGGAACGAAGACCGCGACCGCCGCATTGATGATTGAATACGAAGAGGATGATGAACCGCTGCCGCAGGTCGGCGAACGCTCGGCACTGGTGGATTCCAGTGAACGGCCGGTGGCCATACTCGTCACCACCGCGGTTGATGTTATTCCGCTTGGGAAGATCACCGACCGGCACGCCATCGATGAGGGCGAGGGCGACACCACGGCTGCCGCGTGGAGGCATACCCACGAGTCCTTCTGGAACGCGCCGGAATACCGCAACGAGTTCGCTGACCCGGATTTTCCGCTGAACGATGACTCTCTCGTGGTGTTCGAGCATTTCAAGGTCGTGCGACTGTTGGACTCAATGGCAAACAAGACGGCAGACGGCTATGAACAGCAAGTATGAGGTGATCAGGCAATTTGTCGCCGCGCATGGCGGTCGCGCCGAGCTCATCGAGCATGAGACGGCGATCGAAGATTCATATCATACGCTCGCCATCGATCCGCGACTCGTCGTCGAATGCAACGCCATCGCCGGCTGTTTCAACGGCGAGGATTTCGTCAAGCCGCTGTGATTCAAGAACCGAAGCTGATGTCCAGCTGCTCAATCACCTTACAGTCAGTCCGGGCCTGCTGTTTTCGACGATAATGGCAGGTGACGGGCGCACGATTGACATGATGGGTGGCAAGGCGTGATCAGAACGTAGTTCTCGAATCTCATCCAAGCCGTCACGGCTATCGCACTTTTCGAAGGCTCAGCACGAAGCCGGCCGCGCACAGGGCCATGACGATGGATATGGCAAATGCCGCCGTAAAGGTGCCGGTCACGGTCTTGACCGCCGAGGTGATGGCCTGGCCGAGCGTGGTGGCCAGGTTGAGGATGCCGAGATCCTTGCCGGTCTCCTCCTTATGCAGAACCAGGTGACCATCGCCATGTGCAACCGGGTCGGCGAGGAGGGCGACGTGACGTTCGCCGGCCGATCAGTAGTAGTGGATTCGTACGGCAACGTCATCAGCGAGGCCGACGGCCAAGAGCGACTGATCATTGCCGACATCGATCTTTCTCAGACCGCGGTGGCCCGCAAGCGGCGTCCGTTTCTGGGACTGAGACGGCCCGAGTGGTACGCATGATGGAAACTGAGTCGGGAATCGGCATGCTGACGGTCAGCATGCCGACGGTCAATTACGTCGTAATGGCTGAGCTTAGACGGATATGAGACCTTGCGATGGGAGGATGGACGGACCATGATCGCCGCAGGCCGCACGTTGCTGGAGCAGGCCAGAGAGCTGCAGGCACTGGCCCAGACCGGATTGGCGTACTGCAAGGATCCCTTCGACCGGGAGCGTTACGAGCGCATCCGCGCGATAGCGGTCGACATGCTCGCCATGCAGGCCGACGTGCCGGCCGAAGAGATGCGCCGGCTGCTCAGCGCCGGATACCCGACGCCGAAACTCGATACTCGCGCGGCCATCGCGACCCCGACTGGGTGACGCTGTTCGAGTGAATCCCATCACTGTGCGCGAGTATTGTCACGCTGAGACCTGAATGAGGAGCGCATGGCCACACCAGCGCGAAAATGACCCAGATCGGCATTGTGTGGCAACGGTTCTGCCACACAATGCGATGTTTTCCTTAACATTCGCTGGTGTGGCCAGCGTTGATTTATCGGAACCGCCATTTTGCAACGTTTTGTCATTCGCCGTCTTTCGCCGTTATTTCGCCGCGTGCCACACCACGTCATATTCGGGTGAAAATGGCCTGGTGTGGTACGGTCCGCATGATCTGATTGTCGGTCATGTCGGGAGGGGAATGATATTTGTTCGGTGTTCTCGTCCTGGATCGGGGGAGAACGGCGAAATCTTTCGACTCGTCGCGTGTCGCGTCTTGCGGTTGACGCCGCGTAAAGATCTATCCTGTTGGCAGCGTCGCGGCCGCCGAGCGATGGGCGCGGCTGGATGCGGAGGAGCGCAGTCGGCTCTCACGGATTCGCGAAAGCCGACTGAGGCAGTCGCAGGATTCCATGCTCGCCGATGCCGAGCAATGGAGGCGGTTGTTCGATACGGGAGTCACGTCGGATTCGCCGGAAGCGCAACGGCTGGCCGCGCAGATTATGGACAAGAACATCAAGGCCAAGGCCGCCAAGGCCCAAGTGCCGCAGGATGCGGAAGAACAGGCCGCCATGCCGTTGTCAGACATGTTCGGCGTCGTCCGCTCCGCTCTGTGCGGCGACCCACGCTTTGCCGATCCGTGTGGAGCGGCGCTGTACGGCAGCAAGGCGTGCGCAGACTTCGCCAACGAGGCCACTCGCATTCACGTTCAGCGTCTTGCGCAGCAGCTTGAACGACAGCTGGACCAGCGGCCGGCTAGTAGTTGATCATTTCGAGTTCCGGCCCCATATCCTCGGTCTGGGTCAGTCCGGTCTCGTGGAATCCGATGTGTCGGTAGAATCCCTGAGCGTTGGTGTTGAAACCGACGACCCACAAGACGAGCCGGTCGTTGCCGACTGCCTGCCGTCCGGCTTCGACCAGAGCGCGGCCGACTCCGTGGCGATGCTCGGATTCCAACACGTACAATGACGCCAGTTCCGCGGCCTCGGGCCGATTGATCGGGGGCCGCGGAGTGCGCAGCAGTTCGATGAATCCGACCACACGGTCGTCAGCCAACGCGATCAGCACAACCTGGTTGGGGTCGGCGGCGTGGCCACGGGTCAGCTTGAGTGCGAATGCCGGGGTGATCGCATCCACGATGTCCTGCGGGATATGCCCCTGATTGAGCTCGCGCCATGTACGCGATTGGACTTCGGCCTTCTGCATGAACCACTGCGGTTCGATGGGAACAATGCGGGTCGTCATGCCTTGCATTATATACCGTTGCCGCAGAGACGCCCGTTCGTGAATCAGGCGATCCTTCGCCATCTGCCGGGGTGTTCGGCATCGCGCCATTCGCCCGCGGTGATGATGCGGTAGACGCAGTCATAGTGACGGTCGATGAGCGGGAAATAATCCTGTTTCGACTCGGCGACGACGTGCAGGCCGCACTTGGCCTGAACTCGCCCGGATTGCGTGTTCTCGGCGTAGTGGCCGCCCCATACCGCGTCCTTGCGCAGCGTGTCGAAGGCGTAGCCGAGCACGGCGGTCAATGCTTCGGGCATGTATCCCTTGCCCCAGAACGGCCGGCCGATCCAGTATCCGAGTTCCAGCGCGCTGTCGCCAAGGTACTTGCCGTAGCGTTTGGTGAGTTCAGGATCGGCGGCAACGGCGTCGGCGGTGCGGTGGCTGACGGGCTTGAGCGCGATGCTGCCCACAGGCGCGTTGCTGTTCGGCGCGCCGCCCTTGATGGTAATGGCCCAGTTGTTTTCGACCGCGAGGATATTGCGTATGTCATGCATGCTGCCTTCGACGCTGGTGTGTGGCGGCCAGCCGCATCTCAGCCCGATTTCCGGGTCGCTGGCATACCGGAACAGCGATGCCGCCTCAGCCGCGTCATCGATCTTCCAAGGGCGCAGCAGCAGTCGTTCGGTCTCGATGGTGTTCATGGCGATTCCTCTCGTTCGTTTGCCCGTCGGGTACGGACAAGGATAACACCGTATCAGCGGGTCGTGCGGCAGGATGCCAAAACTCGCAGATAGGGGGGCCTTTCCCACCGAAAACGGTCGTATCTCCAAGTTTTGGCATCCCGTTGCGTTATGTACGCTTGACATCCCGCGGGCGCAAGTCAATCATGGGACGCATGGGCATCGCAATCAAACGGATATATGAGTCGCCGGAGGCTCCGGACGGGTATCGCGTGCTGGTCGACCGTCTGTGGCCTCGCGGCATGACGAAGGAGCGCGCGGCATTGGACCTGTGGATGAAGGACGTCGCCCCCTCTCCCCAGCTGCGCAAGTGGTTCGGGCACGATCCCGCCAGATTCGCGGAATTTCGCGCCCAATACATCGCGGAGCTCGATGCCAACGCTGCTGCCGAGGAACTGCTGCGCATCTGCGCGGAGTATCCCGACGTGACCTTGCTGTACGCCGCCAAGGACCCTCAGGTCAATCATGCCCTGGTGCTGCGCGATTATCTTGAGGATGCGACTGCGGCGAAATGAAAACGGCGCCGACCCGCCACGACAGCCGGGAACCATCGCCGGGAAACGATACGAATGAAGGGACAACACGGATGAAGGAACTGTATATCGGATCGCACCTGTCCACGGCAGGCGGGTGGAGTGCGCTGCTGAAACGCTCGCATGAGGAACACGGCACCACATTCGCGTTCTTCCCGCGCTCGCCGTACGGGCGGCCATCCAAGGCGCTCAACCCGTCCGAGGCCGACGCATTCGCGCGGCAGCTGACGGCCGAGCATTACGGCCCGCTCGTCGTCCACGCTCCCTACGTCTACAACCTCGCCGGCAAGGATCCCGACAAGCGCGAGTTCGCCATACGGGCGCTCGCCGAGGACATCCGACTGCTGACGCCGATCCGTGAGACCGGGCAGGAGATATACATCAACATCCATCCCGGCGCGCACGTGGGGCAAGGGCCCGATCGCGGATGCTCTCTGATCAGCGACGGCCTCAACCGCGTGTTCGGGCTGGAGCCGGGCATCATGGTGCTGCTGGAGACGATGGCGGGCAAGGGCACCGAATGCGGGCGAAACTTCGAGGAGCTGGCGACCATCATCGACGGCGTCGATGACAAGGCGAACGTGGGCGTCACCGTCGACACGTGCCATGTGCTGGACGCCGGTTATGATCTGGTGAACGACTTCGACGGCGTGATGCGGCAGCTGGACGACGTCATCGGGCTCGAACGCGTCAAGGCGGTGCACGTCAACGACTCCCAGTTCGGCCTGTCATCGCACAAGGACCGCCACGCCAACATCGGCGACGGTCGCCTCGGCATCCCGTTCTTCACCAGAATGGTCAACGACCCGCGTCTGTCACGGCTGCCGATGATCCTCGAAACCAAGGAACTGACCGAGACCACGCATCGCGAGGAGATCGCCCTGCTGCGCGGTCTCGTGCAGTGAGCGTACCAGTGGCCGCGGCCGCGTTCTCCGTGGCGGTGACGCGACGGGAGACGCCGATAGCGCCGTCTTGTGCTAGCGTGGTTTGTCCGGCGAACGTGACGCGCGCCGAGCCAGGACGAGTGGAAAGCGAGGCCTTTCGTGGGTGATATCCGACGGGAGATGGAACGGCTGAGGCCGGTCTATGAAACCGGCGTGCTGAGACTGCTGCTCCGTCAGAATTCGATGATGTACGTGGCGCTGCTCCGCGCGGCCTTCGACCCGTTGACCGGCGAGCTGCCCCGTGAGACCCTGGAGGAAAGCTTCTCGCAAAGCCTGTCCCGGCTCGTCGACTCCGGCGAATACCAGCTCAGGGAGGATCAGACCATCGCGGACGCCTCCCGGCGCATCCTCGCCGACCTGACCCGTGAGGGCGATGACGATTACGCATGGCTCGCCAACTCGCATGACGCCGCATCGCACCGGTTCCTGTACCGTCTCACCGCCCGCGCCCATCGTGCGATCGAGGCGCTGTCGCGGCTTGAGGATGACTCCCGCACGCTGTCGGGCGCGCAGGCGAACTCGATCATCATGGAGATCGAGCATGCGCGCATGCAGCTTACCGCCGACCCCGGCGAGCGCGTGGCGTTGCTCAACCGGGAGATCAAGGCGCGCAAACACGAGATACGTCAGATACGCCACGGTCAGCGGCAGGCGGCGCTCACCGAATCGCAGGTCGAGGACGTGATTGCAGTGATTCACAACACGTTGCGCGGCGTGCCCATAGACCTGCGTGAACTCGTGCTGACCGAACGGGACAACGGTGACGCGCTCCGCCGCCGAATGCAGGCGGGCGACATGAGCGTCGACGACATCCTGACCTCGTACCACGACGAATACCGCAGGTCCTTCAGCGAGTCCGACAGCGGAAGACGCTTCGAGGACGCGTTTCAGGTGATCATCACCGACGAGGGACGGCAGCAGATCGACGCGGCCCTGCGCGACATCGCCCACACGCCGTATCTGGCCGGCGAGTCCGGCGTCCTGCTCGATCAGGTGCGTGCCGAGCTTTCGCGCATCTATGACGGCATCGAGGCGGTGCGTCGCCAGATGCGCGTATCCGACGAGGCGATCAGCCGTCTGGTGCGACAGCAGACCGATACCCGATACCGCACGATGCTCGGCAAGCTCAACCGTCTGTATGCCCACGTCAACGCCGACGCGAAGGCGCATCAGGGCGACGATGCGAGACCGTACCGGACCGATACCGCGGCCGGCAGGTTCCCTCCGCTGCCGTCGCGCCCCGCGCGCCCGATGGTACGAACGACCACCCCGGGATTGTCCGTCCCGCAGACACCGGGCGATGCGACCGCGCCCGACCTGCGTTCGATGATCGACAACGGGGGACCGCGGCTGCGGCGCATGGCCGCGCTCATCCTCGAATCGCCCGTCTACGCGGACGACGGGAACGGCGCCATCGACATCGTCGCCAGCTTCAACGGGCTGCCGAAAGCCGAGCGGAAGGAAAGCGAGCTCGTCGGTTTCCTGGGAGAGCTCGGCTGCGGGGACGGAGCCGGCGTCGCATGGCATTGCATATCGGCAGACGGAAGCCCGAGGGACTGGATCACCGGCCCAGTGCTCGCACAAGAGGATGAATTGCACGACATCGTGAAGGAGGACTGACATGAGCGACCTGACGAACGACGCCGCCCAGCCGGACGCGGACATGGACATGATTGACGACGACATGACCGGCACCGGCAGTGCCGATACCGACAGTGCCGATACCGACAGTGCCAGTACCGGCGCGGATGACATGGGTGCGGCGGACGTCGAATACGATGGCGCGGACGCGGAAGGCGCGGTCAACCCATACGCCCTGTTCGAGGGCGACACGGGCGACATGACCGCCGACGCGCGCATGGTGGCGATCATGCTCAAACGCGAGCGCTACATCAGCGGACGTTTCTATGACCTGGCGCTCGACAACCGCGCGGCGGTCATCCGTTCGCTCAACAACGACCTGCTCGATCTGGTCGTCAACGAGCACTACCGCGTCATGTACGCCACCGCGGTGAGCGGGCCGGACATGACGCTGCGCGCGCTCAAGACCCGTGCGAGCCTCAAACGTGAGGAGGCGGCGCTGCTGGCGTTCCTGCGCATCCGCGTGCTCGAATACGAGAACGCCCACGTCGCGCCGGACGAATGGCTGGTCAGCTTCGAGGAGATCCGAGCGGCGCTCGCCACCGGCGCCGGGTACCTCGCCTCGCGCAACGACGAGGAGGGCGTGCTCAGGCAGGTGGGCGCGATCGTGTCCGTCATGTGCACGTACGGCTATCTCAGGCAGCTCGACGATGACGAGACGATGTACCGCATCACGCCGCTGGTGCCGGTGGTGCTGGACCGTCAGCTGGCGGACAGCTGGCTCGCAGTCGCGGACCGGGACGACGATGACGAGCCGGCCGGTGACATGGCCCCGGCCGGCTCGCGGTCTGCAGCCGGCGATACGTCGAACGCCGATGCGAGCGGCGCCGATGACGATGGCGATTCGGACGACGCGGGACCCGACGCCGAACTGTTCGAGGCTCCGCTGTTCGATGACGACGCCGATGCGGACGCCGCCGAGGACATCAAGGGCGCCGATGATGCCAATGGCGCGAACGACAGCGGCATTGACGACGAGACCGCCTCGGACGGCGGCACTGCACGGGAAGGGGAGTGACGATGAGCGGCAAGGACATGCAGATGATCGCCGACCGATGGATGATGGAAAGCAGGAGGCTCGTCAACTGGGGATCCTATGAGGGCTACCATGAGTTCCGTCCCTCCACGGACTCGCAACTGCCGGTGACGTTGCTCGCCGGCGCGAGCGAATCCGGCAAGTCGACGCTGGTCGACGCGCAGATATCGCTGCTCTACCCGACCGGCACGCCCTTCAACAAGGCGTCGAATTCGGGGCGTTCGGAACGAAGCGACTACACCTACCTGCGCGGCATGATCGGCGTGGGAGGCTCCGACGGCGTCGACGAACCGATGTACCTGCGCGGCCGGGACGAGTCCGGCGCGCCCCGGTCCATATGGGGCGCGATCGTCGACACCTACCGCAACTTCACCACTGGTCAGATACTGTCCTGCGGCAAGTTCCTCTATCTGATGCCCGGCGACGGGCGCGGCGACGTCCGACGGCTGTACCTGGCATGGGACAAGCCGATCGACCCGCGCCGCATGGACGTGTTCCGCGAGTCGCCGTTCACGCCCACGCAGCTGAAATCCACGTATCCGGGGTGCGTCACCTTCCCGAACGCCGAGGCGTTCCACACCCACATTTGGGATGTCATGGGCCTGAGCGCGGAGGCATGCCGTCTGCTGGCCCGCATCCAGTCGGCCGACGCCCCCTCCCGCCTTGACGACATCTTCAAACAGGGTGTGCTGGGCGTGCCCGAGGCGCTGGACCTGGCCCGTGCGACCGTGGAGGATTACGAGCGTTACGACGCGAACTTCCGAAGCATGGAGGAAAAGACCAGACGCATGGGCAAGTTGCGTGCCATTACCGCCAGCTATGGCGACTACGAGTCGGCCCGTGACGCGGTCCACTCGTTCGACGCGGTGAACCCGGCCACGAAGTCCGGCTCGGCGACGATCCGAGCATGGGCGATCCGCCGCATGATCGGCGAGGTCAACGAACGGCAGCCGCTCGACAGGCGTCTGCGTGACGAGCGACGCAGCGAGGCGCGGGCTGCCGGCAAGCGCATCGAAAGCCTGCGCACCCGC
>UMIC01027612.1_pt1 | contig 21117 bp, 25 predicted proteins | sample 1965681 | NCBI WGS metagenome assembly UMIC01 (sample SAMEA4836114, study PRJEB28245) | human gut metagenome | biome: gut microbiome; material: fecal sample | place: Denmark | collected 2008
CCCCCAGGAGCCGCCGCGCCGTGCTGCCGATGCGCACCGCACCCGCCGTGTGGCTGCTGGACGGCCCCGTCATGACCGGGCCGAGCACATCAAATAACCGCATAACGGACACCTCACTTATAAAATGGTATAGAATGAGTATAGCGGATTTGGCGCGGGATTGCAAGGCACGGGCAGAAAAGGAAGAAAATGTTAAGAATAACAACACTTCCCAGATAAATTTTTACGTTTATCGGGGAAAGTGTTTGAAAAATGCGGAGAGAAGTTGGAGACAAACCGTTTCCGGGATGGCACGGAAACGGTAGTACGATACGAAGATTGTGTGTAGGCACCGACGTAGGCACCCGTTGCGTTTTCTGGTGCTTTAGGGCGTTTTTTACGAATAGTTACGAACGGAAAGCATAAAAAGAATCAGCCGATATTCAACGCGCTAGCGTTAAATATCGGCTGATTTGGCGGAGTAAGAGAGATTTGAACTTGTTACAATGTGCGCTATGGTGCGGAAGATTGATTGTTTACGAAAAATATACGAACCAATGCGGTTTATGCGGTGAAGTGCGCGTTGAGGATCCGTGTGGCTTCATCGACTGCGCTGGCCTTGGCCTCGGCGTACCAGCGCTGGGTTGTCAGGATGTCTGCGTGGCCCATCAGCTCCTTGGCGACCTGCGGGCTAATCTGGCATTCGACCAACACGCTGGCGAACTCGTGCCGGAGCTGGTGGGCGGTGAAGTCGGCCTCCAGCACGGCCTTGTAGAGTGCCTCGCCGGTGACGCTGGTCTTGCCGGTTTTATAGCGCTTACCGCTGTCGTGAGCGTGGCCGATGCTGATACAGTATTGCAGCCAGGCGTTTTGGTATCGGCTCTTCGTCATGGGCTTTTTGCCGCCAAAGATGAAATCATCATCGCCCAGATCGGCAAGTCGGCTGCCGAGCGCATCCTGCAGGGGCTTGAGGATCGGCACGGTGCGGTAGGCGCTGTCGGTTTTCGGCTCCTCCAGCTCGGGGTAGTTGTTGTGCCAGACCACGGCCTTGCGCACGCGGATCGCGCCGTCAGCGAGGTCCTTCTTCTGCAGCGCCATCACCTCGCCCAGACGCAGGCCGGCGTACATCATGATGGCCGGGCAGAGGCCGAAGCCCTCGGGGTGGGCCTTAACATCGGCGACCTCCCGCTCCGTGGGGGCGCGGCGCTTGGTCTGGGGCAGGCCCTGCGGCAGCTTGAGCAGCGTGCAGGGGTTCGCGTCGCCGTGCATCTCGGCGCACCAATACTGCCAGATCAGGGAGAGCACCGACTTCTGCCCGGCAATGCTTTTATAGGCGTAGCCCTGCGCGGCCATGTGCATCAGCTCGCGGTTGATGTCGGTGCTGGTGATCTCGCGCATGCCCTGCCCCTCAAACCAGCCCTTGGCAAGCTCCACCTTGTGGCGGTAGCCCCGGCGGGAGCCATACTTGATGCACGGCTCCTTGGCGCGCCAGAACGCCTCTGCGACCTCGCAGAAGGGGTCTCCCCTGTCCCGGCGGGTGCTGGCCTCTATGAGGGCCGCGTCGAGCTTGGCCTGCACCTCCTTTGCGGTGCGGCCATAGAAGTGGCGGGTCTTGCCATCAATGACGCGGCAGCGCTCGATCAGGCCGTCCGCGCGTTTTTTCGTTTTTGCCATGTAAAAACCTCCTTACGATACACTTTGACAAGCGTGGCAGGAGGTGGTACAATACGGATGCTGGTCGGTATTGTGTCCACCTTGGACACGCTGATCTTGAACGCCTGCGGTGTTGGTAGCACCGTGGGCGTTTTTTTATAAAAAAATACGTAAAATACGTGATTTTCTATTGACAAATACGTAGAATACGTATATAATATATACAGAACGGAGGGAAACCAAGATGCCGATGACGCCCAGAGAAATCGTGAAGCTGCTAGAAGCCAATGGCTTTGAATATGTCAGCTCCAACGGTTCGCACCGCAAGTACAGGAACCCGGTCACAGGCAAAACAACCATTGTTCCCTTCCATGCGAAAGACCTTAAACCGGGAACCGAGAAAAACATTTTAAAACTGGCGGGGGTCAAAAAGTGATCCCCGCCCCCAAGGGGGGCTATTTTATGCGTTTCGTTTTTTATCCCGCTGTATTTCATCCCGAGGAAGTCGGCTATTCGGTTACCGTGCCCGATGTAGAAGGCTGCTTCACGCAGGGCGATGACATGAACGAGGCCGTAGCTATGACGCAGGAGGCCATCGGCCTGATGCTGGAGGATTGCAAGGTCTACCCGAAGCCCGGCAGCCCTGCCGACATCCGCACGGAGCCCGGCGATTTTGTAACGATGATTCCCTTTGATGAGGCCGCCTACAAAAAGCAGCAGAAGCCTGTCAAAAAGACGCTGAGCATCCCGGCATGGCTGAACGAGGCCGCGGAAGAAGCGCACGTGAATTTTTCCGGTGTGCTGCAGGATGCGTTGAAAGCAAAACTGAATATCGGTTGACGATCCCCTGCCCTGCCGGCCTGCCCGGCGGGGCTTTTTTTATCGATAATTTGTAAAAAATACGGCCCCGCCATGGTACGCATCGTTGAGAGGCGCGGCGAGGTCTGTATTATGTCATATTTAGGCCGCACCATGGCACGCTGTCAATACCAGATTATACGCTATGACTGCTTTTTGTCATTATGTTGTTTCAGATAGGCTTCGTTCTGCTTCTTTACAAATTCCACCATATTGATAAGGGGCAAGGTGATTTTTCCGCTTTCAAAAATAGTGGAGGTGATAACTTCCATTTTTGCGCGGACAATACCATAAAGTACAGAAGTCCCATTGATCCACAGAAGCTTTCCAAACTCTTCGTCATCTTTTGCCTTGCCTGTAGAAAATACACCTTCGACAACCATTTTATAGTCACAGCGCGCACTCGAATTTGTTTCTACAACTAAGTTTCCACTCACAGTTACGCGCACGCGACCGAGTTTCTTTATGTTGTCCGTGCTCATATAGGGATTGCTGACGGCAATTTCAGCATTGTTTGTTAAAATCGCATCGCTTCCTAGCGAAATCAAACGATTGCTAAAGTTGCATTCGGAAATAAAACTTTCCTCAAGTTCGAGCGAGGCATTTACATCATGCGTAGGAATCATGCGGCACCTCCTTGAATCACTTCGAAAGTACAGAGCGGAGCCACCGTTGTGGTTGCAGGATTGGACTTTTCGATTTTTGTTTTACTGCACACGGGTTCACAGCTTTCATATGTGTGGGAATCAAGATTGCCGGAAAAGAGTACATCCGGCGGCATATTTATTTTTTCACTGATTTCCGAAAGAGTTTTGACAGTGAAATTATATTCTCCGCTTTCCCATTTGGAAACCATAACCTGTGTGACACCCATAAACTCTGCAAAAGCAGCCTGCGTCATATTGTGATCCGCACGCCACATTTCAATGGCAGCAGAAATAAGCGCTAACTGCTGGTTGGCGCTCCTTTCGGCCGGGGTCATTGCAGTCTCAAACAGCCTGTTCAATGCGTTTGACGTTTTCATAGCGAACCTCCTATTGCTCATCCAAAGGCCATTGTGCTTGGAAAAGAATCTTTCTTGTTTTGGCTACACGGATGCCGCGCTGATAATCTCCGGAGTTCTTTTCGAGAAAAGGATACAACAAAACAATGTTTTGACCTTGAATGTAAAAATAAAGGATTCTGGGATTCTTCCGACTGTTTGGATACCGTGCTGAGTAAATATCTTCCGTTCCGGGCAGTTTTTCAAAATTTTTGAGTGCAGTTGTGGCTGTGCCGAGCGAGTCCAACTGGGTAAGACTGCGTTGCAACCACGCAACATACCGTTTTGCAGCTTTAGGGATTTCGTCTGCATGAAAGACTTGTTCAGGGGGCATATTCAGCACATACTTGCAAAACTCATCTGAGAAATTATCAGGACCGTAAATATTGCTATAGCCATCCATTTTGACCAGTTCCAGAGTGAATCACATCCTTTCTTATAATATAACCTATGAGTTATAAAAATTCAAGAACCACGGATTCTTTTTCCGAAATTTCACAATTCCGAATTATAATTACAGCCCTCGGCAAAAGCCGACGGCCTGCCCAGCGGGGCGTTTTTTTTAAGCTCTAGCTGATTTTTTAATGGCATCAAGGTTGTAAAACTTTGTGCGGCGGATCACGTTGCGGCGGCCTTCTTTTTGAACAACCGAGAAATCCTCGGCAGTTACTTCTTCAATTTCTTTTCCTGTTCCCGGGTGATCTGCTTAATGCTCTTTTCCGGCGTTGGCAAATCCTCCGGCATCGTACCGCCCAGCTCGGCAATCGTCTGGCGAACCTTTGTGCCGACTTCATAGTGCGTCCGGTTGGCGGCCGCTTTGCCCTGGATGTTCTCCCGGCAAAGTTTTTCATCGGTCTGAGTCGCGCGAAAGAGATTGGCCGCAAGCTCTGTGCTGCCCATGTGGTCTAGTATGTCCTGACTCTTTTTTAATCCCTTGCGGCGCTTGATGTCCTGTGCTTTCAACCCACCGTACAGTCCCATGTAGCCGTAGTTTTGAAATGTGGCATAATCAAGCGAGGATTCCACCCCGGCCATCTGGGCAGCCTCAGCCAGGGACTTGTTATGCGTCTTGATTTCATTGCGGATGGCAAGGCACTTCTGTTCCTCTGTCAGGCGGTCGTAATCATCGACGAGTTCCTGCTGGCGGGTTTTCACGGCAAAATAAGTCTGCCCTACTGCCACAACCTGCTTGCGGGGGTCTGCATTCATGACAATCAGGTAACACGCATAGCGGGAGAGCATAATATCATCAATAATGCGCTCGCCACCGTTTGGCATGGGAGATGTTTTGTTGATGTCAACAAAATGTTCCTCTGTATCGTTGGCAGATGAGGCACAGGCGGTTTTTGCTTTTTCGATGACTAAAGAAAAGTTTCTCCACTCAGTGTATTCAAGAGCTTGCTGCAATTCCCGCGCATACCAAAATTCCTGTCCATATTCATTGATATGCTTAATGCGTTCAAAAGTAGCGTTGCTGTAATTCTCAATGTTTGCCATGAAATATCCTTTCTGCCCCCTTATTTTCGCCTGCTTATTGGTTAAAATCCACGTCCCTGCACTGTGGCCGGGGCGGGCTACAGTCCCCTGCACAGGCCGACGGCTTTGCCTAAAACCAATGGGTGTAGCCTGTGACAAGCCCTTCGATTTGGATGTCATCAAGCGCAGGCCCACTGTACATCTTTGGCCGGTAGGCACTGTTGGCGGGGACTAATGTGATGGTGCTGCCGTCATAATATACGCGCTTGAGGGTGGCCTCTTCCCCTGCTGGTCGGTATTGTGTCCACTCCGGACACGCTGATCTATACGCTCACGGTGTTGGTAGCACCGTGGGCGTTTTTATTTGCTTTTCCTTGTTTCGGCCAAGTGCAACAGAAGTTGGCCGGTGACGTAGGCATCGGCACCGGCACGATGCTGGTCGGGAACTACGATACCATAGTAAGTGCATAAAGTCCCGAGCTTGTGATTCTCTACATCCCAATCGCTATCGATATTTTCTATATAGGTCTGGAGCTCTGCATCCCATTTTCGCTGCGGCTTTTTAAGCATCCGTTTGGCTTGCTCATACGTGCAATAGTATTTACGTTTTATATGGTCAATGCGGCTTCCTGCGGCAAGGATAAATCCCAGATCAAAATCAAGATTATGACCGACCACGGTGCTGGTGCCGACAAAGCGGTCAAAAGCGGGCATGATCTGCTCAATTGTGGGACAATCGGCGACCATATCATCTGTGATGTGGTTGATGGCGGAAACATCTGCGGGAATGGCTTTTCCGGGGTTCACCAGTGTTTCAAAGATTTCGGTAGCTTTGCCATTTTTAAAGCGTACAGATGCGATCTCGACGATTTTATCCCGGCCTTTATGCAAACCGGTTGTTTCGGTATCGATGACAACAAATTCATCCAGATTGCTGCGGGATGTCAGGCTTGTATGCTTACATTCAAGTGCTTCACTGCCGTCATCAGGGACGGCAGGAAGCTGTTCAACTGCTACGCGGGGTATCGCGGCAAACGCAGCGGATGCTTGCTCCACCTGCTTACGGCGCTGCTCGGCGTATTCTTGTTGACGCAATTTCATATCGGAGCGCGCTTTTTCTGCAGCAGCCTGCTTCTTTGCACTTTCTTCGGCCTGAGCCTTTTGGCCCTTTAGTTCTTTCTCTTTGCTGCGCATTGCGGATGAAAAAAACAGCAGGAAGACACCAAACAGGAAGAGAAAGACCCCGGCAAAGAAGCTCAGCGTAAATAATGCGATAGATATACCGATTAAAGCAATCCCTAAGACAGAAAAAACAATCCCATAAAAATGGCAGTCACTTACGGTCAACTTTTGCTTACTCATATCCGATACCTTTTTACAGTTTGCGGCATAGGCCAACAGCCTTGCCTTCGATGGTGATGGTGTTCATATCCTCGCCGATGCGCAGGATAGTCGGAAATGTGGGGTTTTCGGCGCGGAGCTCGATGTGGTCATCGAACAGAAACACGCGCTTAAGGGTGGCCTCGCCATCGATCAGGACGGCAGCGACCTCGCCGTTCTCGACCATCGGCTGGCTGTGGATGGCTACGACATCGCCGTCTTTGATTTTTGGCTCCATGCTGTCGCCCTGGCACAGCAGCGTGAAGTCGGCGTGCCAATCGCTGGGGACTTCATCGTAGGCCTCGACATTCTCCTCCGCGAGGATGGGTGTGCCGCAGGCGATTTGCCCCACACGCGGGATGCGGTCCCGCTTTGGCAGCGGCTGGAACCCGGCGGGGATGGGTGCGACGCTTTCGACCTTCCCGACCAGATAATCGATACTTGTATCATAAAACTTGGCTAATTTGATTAGGACCTCCGAACTCGGTTCGCGGGTGCCTTTTTCGTAATTGACATACGTTGTGTACGGCATACTCAGCGCCTGGGCGGCCTCTTTCATATTTATGCCTTTTTCAGTACGCAACGCTTGCAGTCTATTCATGACGTTGCCTCCTTCCCTTATAACTATGATACACATTTTGAGTAAATAGTCAATTGAAAATACCCGAAATGGGCAATATGCACAAATAATGAATACCCATTTCGGGCACTTTTTTACTTTACAATTACTCAAAATGAGTATATTATAATATACAGATACCCAATACGGGTATCGCACAAGAAAAGTCTTAGAGGGGGTGAATTTGATGCCTTATCCAAATATCAATGCTGAACGTAGCAGAAAAGGCATGACGATAGCAGACCTCGCGAATGCGCTGGGGGTAACAAGGAAAACGATTTATAATTGGATGGCGCATGGAAGCATCCCGCAGAGTGCGCTTGAAAAAATGGCGACGCTATTCGATTGCTCGATAGATTATCTACTCAAACAATAGTAATGTGTCCACCATGGACACGCCCACAAGGAGGTAAGCATGGCACGCGAAAAGCAAGGCTACCGGGATGCGCTGGAGCGCATCCGGCATGAGGCTGCGGGCGAGCTGGTGACAGTGCCCGAGGCCGCACACATCGTTTACGGCACAGACCCCTACGCCGCGCGCAAGGTCTGCCGCAACTTTGAGGGCTGGATCGGGGCCGGGCGCGACAAGCGCATCCCGGCCACCGCGCTGGCGAGGCAAATTTGCTGATGACAATTGAGGATCTGAACTGGGTGCAATCCAGGCTTAGGAACTGCACCAACGCCCGCCGCCAGTTGAGAATCTGCGCCGAGTGTCTGAGCGTGGCCGAGGACACGCTGCTGGAGCGCCTGGGCTATACAAGCCTTGACACATTCCGCGCGGCGCACCCTCAAAACAAGCAACCCGTCGGCCCGCCTGTTGAGCGCATCTACAACCCTGTGCCGCCGGAGATGATGATGGAGAGCATCCTGTACTACTACGGCGGCGCGCGGATCAGCAGCGTGTGCAGGATGATGGGCTACACTCAGACCGTGACGCCGGAGGCGATCCGACATAGGGTGTGCAGTTGGAAGAAGAAACACCCGGCGCTTGCCGCCGGTATGCCGCGCAAGCGGCCAAAACCGAAAAAGGAGACCAAGCCCATGAAAATGACCTATGATGAGGCGGGGCTGCCCGCCTACGCCTACGCCCGCAGCCGCTACACTAACAACATCGTCCGCATCGTGCGCGGGGAGCGCGCCCTGTTCGGTGTGGTGGAGCAAGAGGCCGTGGACACACTGAACGAGGCTGCGGGCGTCAGCCGCGCCCAGGCTGCTGCTATGTACGGCGGGGCCGTGTGCGGCTGGGACAGCCCGATGGCCGACCCCAACAACTACAATGAGGCCGGTGTCTACATCGGCCCGGAAATGGAGGATAAACATGGAGAAGAATGAGACCCCCAAAAACCTCGCCCTGCTGACAGCTAACGAGGTCACGCTCAGCATCCTGGAGGTGGACGCCGAGGGCGTGCGCATCAAGCTGTGGCCGGATGTCAACGCCGTGCGCGCCCATCTGGAGGAGTGCTGTGAGCGTATGCCCGGCGGGCTGGCTGGCTACAGTGTACGGCACTATGTTTGTGGGCGGTATCTGTACTGCGCCGTGGCCCTGGCCGACATCACAAAGGACGCCCCCTGCCCCACCACCTACCGCGTGAGCAGCGACGCGCCCACCAACGAGGCAGACGGCAGCTTTTTGGCCGCTGCTGCCGCCTGGAGCATCGGCGCGGGCGTGCTGAACCTGCCGCCGCTGCGCATCCCGGCCAGCAAGGTCCACATCGTCCCCCAGGGCAAGCCCGGCACCAACATCATTGAGCGCTACGTTCTGGACGATGCCCTCACCCTGGACGACATCACCTACAACGGTGACGGCAGCGTGGCATCGCTGAGGGTGCGCAAGCGTGATGGGAGCGTGATCACATGGCAAGCCGGCTGATCGCCCATGTGGCCGCCTGGTACATCCCAACGGGCCAGCCCTTAGTCAACGACATGGACGGGCTGACGATTGACGGTGCGTATCGCCTGGAGGCCCAGCGGATGCACGCCGAACTGGAGCGCCGCGCGCGGGGGCAGCCCCTATGCGTGGAGATCGACATCCGCCCGGTGAAGAACAAGCGCACACTGGATCAGAACCGCCTCATGTGGGCGCTGCTGAACAGGCTGGCCCTGGCAATGAACGGCGGCACCCCGGGCGGGGTGACTGCCGAACAGTGTTATCTTGACCTGCTGGCCGAGTTCGGCGTGGAGAGGGAGATCTTCGAGATGCCGCTGCGCGCCCTGCCGCAGTTCAAGTGCGCCTACCGCGTGACGCATATCATCGAGCACCTGCCCGGCGGGCGGTGTCGGGTGGCCGCTGCACCGGGGACATCCTGCTACACCACCCAGCAGATGCACGACTTCATTGAGAGGATCTTTGACCAGTTGAGCTTGCTGGGCGTGGACGACGCCGAGACAACCGAGCAGTACCGGGACTGGAGGCGTGCCGATGGATTGCATTAAGTGCAACGGCAGCCAGGTGCGCGTCATCGACACCCGCGCCAAGGGGACCCGGCGGATATACCGCCGCCGCGTCTGCATGATGTGCGGCTGCCGCTGGACGACGGTGGAGCTGCCTGTTGGTGATGTGCGCCAGGCGGTAGATGCCGTCAACGGACTGGAGGAGCACCGTGGCAAAAAGCATACTGCAAAGCGATAAAGAGTGCTACCTGTGCCGCAAGCGCTACAATCTGCGCACCACGCGCAGCCTGGAGGAGCATCACATCCTGTTTGGACGCGGACGGCGCGAGTTGTCTGAGCGGTACGGCCTCAAGGTCTGGCTGTGTCATAACCACCACAACGAGCCGCACATGGGCGTGCATTTTGACCCGGCGGCCCGGCGGGTGTTGGAACAGGCAGCACAATTTGCTTTTGATGAACTCCACGGCCCCGGCAGCTTCGCCGAGGTGTTTGGAGAAGAAATTTAGGAGGATACTTATGCCCCAGATCGTAAACAAAAAGAGCGTGCTGGAGATGGCGATGGGCGCGATTGCCGAGATTACAGACTATGAGGTTGAGCGGGTCGTGGCGAACATCATGGACCCCAACACCAACGCCACGGCCTATGATAACGAGACAAAACATCATATTGCATACGTTGAGGCGGAGACCGACGACGGCTGCGATTGGAACGAAAGCGAGGAATAAATTATGGCATATATCGGACTGCCTTACTACGGCTACTGCCCTATCACGGTAACGACCAACGATGACGGCACCGAGACGGAAAGCATGGGCACTGGTAAAATCACCCGCGCAGTCATCAGCTATGCGGGCGAAAATGACAGCGACAGCAGCGAGCTGTGGGCCGGTGACCGCCGTGAGCAGCGTGACAGCGGCTCGCCGTCGGCCAAGCTGACCATTGACCGCAGCTTCCTGAGTCTGGAAGATGAGGCCGAGCTTGGCGGCCACCACTACGACGCCAGCACCAAGACCCTGGAACGCAAGGAGACCGACACGCCCGCCATTGTGCGCGTTGCCGCCCTTGGCAAGCTGAAAACCCCGGAACGAAAGCTGGTCTACCGCCTGATCGGGTATTACCGCGCCAGCTTTGACCCGGTGAGCGACACCCTGAACACGGCCACCAAGAGTGTGTCCTACGGTACCACAAAACTCAACGGCGCTGCCGAGTGCAACTGCGACGGCAACTTTGAGAAAAAGCAGGAATTTGATGACTACGCCAAGGCGCTGGCCGGGCTGAAAGCCTTCCTGAACATCAAGGAGTGATACCATGGCAGAAATTGTATTGCGCGGGCGCAGATACCCTGCCCTGTTCGATTTGCAGAACGTGAAGGAACTTCAGGAGCACTTTGGTGACCTGAAGGTCGTTGCCGAGAAACTGAACGACCCCGAGGAAGCCGCTTACATCATCTGGCTGCTGGTGCGCGAGGGCGTGGAGCTGGATAACGAGGAACACCACCTGAACAATGAAGCACCCAGTCTGGCCGTGGTCAAAAAGCTGATTTCCTTTGCTGATTTGCAGGGCGGGCTGGCTGCCAGCGTTGAAGAGGCCTTTATGGAGTTTTACGGAAAAAACGGGTCAGGCCGTCAGGTGCTGCAGGCGATGAAGACGATGCTGAGCGAATCTGGGTTGACGATGCCCCCGAGCGGCACTTTGACGGCGACCGAATCATAAATTTCCCCAGGCTGCAATACATCGCGGTGGGGCTGCTGGGCTATACCCGGCGGGAAACGCGGTTTTTGAGCCTGGATGAACTGCTTGCACAGTTTACAGAATACTGCGCCATGAATGGTATTGAACTGCCACAGGAAAGGGGGCTTGCGGATGTCGATGCCTAAAGCAGGTGTCAGCCTGGTCGTGGAAAATGACCAGCAATTCAAGGCGGCACTGAGCGAAGTAAACGCGGGCTTGAAGGTAAATAAGCAGCAGATGCAGCTTGTGGCCGAGCAGACCCGTGAAATGGACGACCGGCAGGCCGCCCTGCAGCAGCGGTACGAGGCCGCACAGCAGACTTTGCAGAGCTACCGGGATAAAGTGCAGGTGCTGCAGCAGGCCTACGAAAACAGCGCTCGGCGTGAGGGTGAGGCCAGTAAAACGACCATGCAGTGGCGAGCAAGCCTGATCAGCGCCCAGACCGAGGTTGCCAAGCAGGAAAGCCTGCTGCGGGACCTGAGCAGCGGGCAGGAAACGGCCCGAAAGACCACCGCCAGCCTGGCGGATGTGGTCAACGGCCTAGCCAATGCGCTGGGAATCAGTCTGCCGCCCGGCTTGCAGACCGCGGTTGACAAGCTGGACGGTTTCTCGGCCAGCGGTGCAGCTGCGGTGACCGTGGTCGGCGGCCTGGTGGGAGCGCTGGCAAGCTCCACGATGGACATGAGCAAGACAGCAGATGACCTGCTGACCCTGTCCACCCAGACCGGCCTGACCACCGACCAGCTGCAGGAGTTTGAGTATGCCAGTGAGCTGGTGGACGTCAGCACCGATACCCTTCAGGGCAGCCTGGTCAAACTGACAAACAATATGCAGACGGCGGCAACCGGGACAGGCTCTGCAGCCGAGGCATTCAAGACCTTGAAAGTCAAGGTGGCGGACAGCCAGGGTCATCTGAAGAACAACTATGATGTGTTTTTGCAGACCATTGACGCTCTGGGCAAGATGAAAAACGAGACTGAGCGGGATGCGCTGGCGATGGATATCTTTGGCAGGTCGGCAACGGACCTGAACCCGCTGATCGAGGCCGGCAGCGGCAGACTGGAAGAGCTTGCGGAGCAGGCGCACGCGGTTGGCTACGTTGTCGATAATGAAACGCTGCAGAGCTTTGGTGAGCTGGATGATGCGATGCAGAAGCTGGACAAGCAAGGAGATGCTGTAAAACGCAGCTTCGCGGAGGCGCTGCTGCCTGTCATTACTGCGTTTGCCGAGGCCCTGAGCGCTATCCCAACGCCGGTGCTGACGGCAGTTATCTCTATTACCAGCATCGCCACAGTAGTGCTGCTTGTGGCGAAGGCCATTAAAGACTTACAGGGGCCGGTTGGAACCGTGAAAAGCATGATCGGCAGCGCTATGAGCCATATGGACCTGCTGTACATTAAAATCCTGGCTATCGTAGCGGCCATCACGGCGCTGGTGGCTGTTATCGCTGTTTTGATCGGCAAAGGAAACGAAATCAACAGCGCCATGAGCGGCATATCCTCGGCTACAACGGGGACAATGCGCGCAGCCAACAGCAAGGTGCCGCAGTATGCCACCGGCACGCGCAGCGCGCGCGGCGGACTGGCTGTTGTGGGTGAGAACGGGCCGGAGCTGGTGGCATTGCGCGGCGGAGAACGCATCTACAACAGCAGTCAGACACGCAGCCTGCTGGGCGGCGACAGCATCAGCATCGGGCAGATCACCATTGATGCCAAGAATGTCAAGGAATTTAACGATATAGTGAATATCGCCAGGAATGAGGCCGTGAGTATGCGCCAGGGGGTGACGACGTGAAAACACATAGCTGGACTACCAGAAACTATGCGACCAATTCTACAAACCCCAATGCCAGCTACCAGGCATTCCGCTGTTCCTGGTTATTCAGCACCGGGATGGGAAACACGAACCGTTACATTGGCTCCATGCAGGTGCGCGTTCCGGCATATGGAAATGGCAGCCATGAAGTCAAGCTGGCAGGCTATGCGCTGGGTAACAGTGAAGGTTCGAGCTATTATTCCGACACAAGCAGTGTGTGCGAGCAAAGCAATTTTTCCTACGGCGATTGCTGGTTTGCATTTGATTCGTTCAGCCAGACACGAAAAAAGAATGTCCTTGCATACGGCGTCTATGTTAATGCAGAAAAGGGATACAGCAATATCGGTGCCAGCCGTGGGGACGCACGAATCGAATGTGTCAGCTACCAGGGCGTTATCACACCGACAGGCCAGACACTAACCAGCGGCACCGTCGCACGGTACACAAAGTATCGACTGCAGTGGACTACAGACGCCGAGGATGATTTTGAGCGCAGGAACTCGACCTGCAAGATCATCATCACCGATCAGGACGGCGGAAACAGCCAGACCTATACACTTAGCAATGGTGCGACATCCTTCGACCTGGATACTACCGCATGGTCAAGCGGCAGCGGTATTCGATGGCGCGTGCAGGTGGGAGCATACGGGTCCGGAACGGTGGCGGAAAGCGCCACCTATTCCCTGTCGCTGGCAGACCCGACCGCCAAGGTCGATGACCTGCGGCCCACCAGCAAGACATACTACGGCTTTAACGCAGTATTCAGCTGGGCGTTCACCGGCAGCATTGCCAGCGGCGCGATCAGCGGTGCATTGCAGCAGGGATCCGCTGTTTTGCAGTACCGGACTGACAACATGGCTGACCCAGCAGATTTTGCAAGCGTCAGCGATGGCACAACCCATGTGAGTGTCAATTGCGGCACATTGCCCATAGGAAGCTACCAGTGGCGCGTTGTCGCCAAGAGCAGCGTGGGAACCGCACACACTTCAAGCTGGGTGCAATGCACCAATGTTGAGGTGCCCGTCTCCGTAAAGGGAACAACGCCTGCAGCGGGTGCGTCCGCGCCCAGGGCAGTTACAAACCGCTTTAGCTGGGTGTTCAACGTTGACAGCGATGACAGACCCGGAGATGTGACGCAGCAGAGCGCGACACTGCACTTTAAGGCGAACAATGAGAGCGACTGGCATGAGGTTGCTGTGGCCGGTTCGCAGCAGTATACAGACGTGCCCGCAAACACCTTTGCCGAAGGCGCTACAACATTGGACTGGTATGTTGTGGCAATTGCGAATACAGGCACAAAGGTAACCAGCGACACGATCAACGTGTCCACACTGGACACGCTCAGCACGCCTGTGGCGGTGAGCCCCGCGGGCGAGTACATGGATGATGCTGTGCAGGGAATCACATTTGTGTGGAAGCATGCCAATATCACCGGCACGGCGCAGACAGGCTGGGAACTGAGTTATTCGGCAGATAGCGGTGCGTCCTACACAGTGCTGGCCAGTGCAAATAATGCGGACAATAGCTATCAAGCGGACGCAGGCACGTTTAGCAGCGGCGTTATCTACTGGCGCGTGCGCACGAAGAATACGGACGGAGCGTTCGGCAGCTATTCCGGCGCGGCAATCTTCGCAATCCGCCGCGCCCCGGTGGCCCCGGTCATCTCCTACTATGACAACAAGCCGCTGGCAAAAATGCGGTGGCAGGCCAAAGAGCAGGACGGTTATGAAGTTGCGGTGGACGGCATCAGCCTGGGTGTACGATACGGCACCGGGAAGGAATGGCAGTCTGACGCCGTACTGACGGACGGAAAGCACACCTTACAGGTGCGTATCTACAACACCTATGGGGATGTATCGCCCTGGAGCAGCTGTAAAATCAATGTCCAGAATCAGCCCGGTGCGGCATTGGCTGTTTATGCCGAGGAACGCTGGGGGGAGGTCCTGCTATGCTGGGGCGCCGACAATGGCTATATCCTGCGGGATGGCGAGCTGATTACCAAAGAGGAAGGCGGTACTTATACAGACCGCACCAGCGCAGCGGCACATCAGTACATTGTGCGCGTGTTCGATGCAGAGGGCTACTACACAGACAGCGCCCCGGTACTGGCTGCGCCCAGTGTCCCCTACGCGGCCATTGGGCTGCGGGACGGCACGGACTGGCTGGCGATGAAATACGCCACCAGTTACCAGAATTACAGCAAGGCCGTCAGCCTGGGCGGCAGTTATCAGCAGTATTGGGGCAAGGAACGCCCCGTCTGGCACGATGCGGGGAATCGTGTGGTAACGCACACAATTTCCCACGCCTGCAAGCGAGAGGAAGAGCTGCTGGTGCTGCGCAGTCTGGCCGGTCAGGAAGTAATCTATAAGGACCGAGACGGGCACCTTGCCATAGGTGTGTTCAAGGACTTGCAGGAAAGCCGGGAGCACGGCTGCACGGCGCTGAGCTTCAGCATCACGGAGACACAGCAGGAGGCGGTGAAGTATGATCCGGTATGAGTTTATCGCGATGCGCAGCGGTGCGCCCTATAAAGTGCTGAGAGTCCCTGCGGACACCACGCCGCAGATTCGATTTACCGGCAACGCCGAGGTGAAAAGCACCATCACCCTGACAATAGAGCCTGACGCGGATGTGAACTGGTTGACCGATATGCTCAGTGTTGTTCGGGTCGATAATGCAGATCGAGTTCCGCTGGGGCTATTCAACATTACCACCTGCCCCCGCAGTCTGGATGAAAACGGCAGCGAGACGCAGGAGCTGACCGGGTATGACCAGGGCTACTCGCTGCGCAACCTGAGCGTACTGGAACGCAGCCTGACGATTCGGGCCGGGACCCGGTACACCACGGCCATCCGGGAACAGCTGCTGGCGGCAGGTATCAACGTTGTCAGTATCATTGATACCAATGAGGTGCTTATGACGGATCACGCGTGGGAGACCGGCACGACCCGTTATGCGGTGGTATCTGCCCTGCTGGCGGAGATCAATTACCGGGATATCTATTTCGACGGCAGCGGCGTGGCGGTTGCCGAACCGTGGGCACCGGCGTCCATCAATACCCGGACGCACCGCTATGGCGCGGCTGAGACGACCCTGCTGCGTATCCCCATGAGCGTACAGGCGGATACCTTTGATGCCGCCAATGTGTTTGTGGATATCGTGTCCAGTGCAGACCTTGACGCCGAACTGCGGGCCGTGGCCGAGAACGTCAACCCCACCAGCCCGCTGAGCATTATGCGGCGCGGGCGGCGCATTGTGAGCGTGGAGACCGTGGAAGGCATTGCATCGCAGACTGCCCTGGAGACCCATGTAAAAAACAGGATGCTGCTCAGCATGATGGGCGCTGCAAGTTATACGTTTACCACCTGCGGCGACGTGGAGCAGCCCCATAGGCTGAATGACAGCATCCTGATGATGCGGGATGGAATAGGGCTGCTGGAAGAACAGGAATGGGCGCTGGACTGCGTTCCCGGCGGGCAGATGACCCACACAGCAAAGAAGGTGTATTACAACATTGATTGAGAATTATCAGCAGCGCAAAGCACTGGAAGTGACCACGAAAAGCGGTAATATCGCCACGGTAAGTGCGGTTTACAGTGACGGCATTGCGCTGATCCTGCCCGGGGACACGGATGCGTCAGATAAACACTACCCTTTTAATGCGGCGGTCCAGTTTGTGGCCGGTCAGCGGGTCCATATCGCCAGAGAATCCGGCACGATCATTGTGGAATACCCCATCGGGGGGACCGTGCAGAGCCAGAGCCTGGGAGGGTGATTCATGAGCAAGGTTACGATTTATTCGCCGCCGTCGGCAGCTCAAGTCAAAAACTGTACGGCAGACTTTGACCTGCGCCGTGCGCCGGTGCCGATACATTTAGTGCAGTTCGATAAAACAATACCGATTTTGGCTGTGGCACTGTATAAAGGCGGCACGGCCTACAAGCTGCCCGAGGATGCTGAGGCCAATGTGCGCATGGGCAAGCGCAACAACCTGTACGTTTACAACCCGGTGCTGGGGTGCAATGAGGGGCGCACCCTTGTATATGTGGCTGTCACGCCGCAGATGACCACCCAGGACGGCGTGTTCTACCCGATACTGGAAGTTCTGGCAGGTGGCGGTGTGGCGGGAACCTCTCCCCTGCAGCTGATTATCCAGCGCAATCCTGTACAAGAGGGGGACTTAGAGGATACCAGCGAAGCCCAAACGCTGGCAGACCTTGTGAGCCAGGCAGCTGCCAGCGCGAATGCTGCGGCTGATAGTGCCAGAATCGTGCAGGAAAATAAGGATGCCATTCAGAACGCGAAGGAGAACATCGAGGCCATCAAGGCAGCCCCTGCCAACGCCAAGGCCGCTGCGGCCAGTGCAAAAGAGGCCCGCAGCTGGGCCGTGGGCGATACAGCATCCCGCCCCGGCGAGGGCATGGACAACGCCAAATACTACGCTGCGCTGGCCCAGCAAGTCAGCCAGGGCGCGGTTGGGTGGTACCCCAATTATGAGGCGCTGTACGCGGCCCACGATACCGGCTATGACGGCAACTGGGCCATTATAGGCGATACCGATACCATCTGGGTGTGGGACAGCGACACGGGTGTCTGGAAGGACACCGGTGAAAGCAGTAAGTTTGCGAATTATTACGACAAGACTCAAATCGACGAAAATTTCTACGATAAAACGCAAATCGACGAAAAATTCTACGGCAAGACCCAAATCGACGAAAAATTCTACGGCAAGACTCAAATTGACGCAAAACTGCCCAAGTCGGTGACGGTTACGGTGGCAGCCAGCGCCTGGACTTCCGGCGATTACACGGTGTCCTGGGACGACGGCAGCACGACCAGCTACACCGCCTGCGCCACAGCCACGGTGACAGGTGTGACGGCAGACAGCCGGATTGCCGTAAGTGACCGCACGAGAGTGACGGATGCGGTGCGGATGGTAGCCGCGCTGGAACCCGGAGCCGGGGTGGTTAAGTTTTATGCGAACAGCGCACCGACGAGTGCGGCGGTGTTTGTTTTGGAGGTGAGCCAATGAGTGGAGCAGCGAATGGTCGTGCGTCAAGCGGCGCATCGCATAAGGAGGTATTGTGCATATGACGAATAAACGATATTTTGCAGGGGGGCACTCTAAGCCCCGGATTGCCGAAAGGCGGTGTGGAACATGATCGTGCAAAACATGGCCGCTCTATGCCCGTACAGGATCGGCGATTACTTGCAGACAGAGAACCCCACGAACCCTGCCCTCAGCTGGCCCGGCACAAGCTGGGTGCAGGTGCAGGACCGCATGCTGATGGGGGCCAGCGATACCTACCCCGTGGGCAGCGAGGGCGGCGAAGCACAGCATACGCTCACTGTGTCAGAGATTCCGTCCCATCAGCATCAGCTCCACGGATGGGCAATCCAAATCGCATCCGGCCCATTAACGCAATATGCACCAACTCACCCCTACGACAAGTACGACAACACAGAACTTACGACCCGTCCAGCGGGTGGAGGTAAGCCCCACAACAACCTGCCCCCTTACCGTTCGGTGCATATCTGGCGTCGGACAGCTTGATCCCCGAGATGGGGTGCGTGGCATGATCTGCGCAAACCCCGACAGTCAGGTACTGGCGGTAATGAGGACCATTATGGAGCTTCAGATTCTCGTGGCGTTCGCCCGTTTTTCTGTATTTGCTAAGGAGAGGAACCAAAAATACAAGATTTGTTCCTTATGATGAAGCCGGAAATGTGGCAACTTGGAAGTCAGACCTTCCGAGTACGGAAACTTCAAGCACTGGCGGCAACCAGCCAATGCCCATCGTGAACAAGTACACGGCATGTTATATGTGGAAGCGCACCGGCTGACCCCGAAGTGGGCGGCGCTATGAGTGCAACCCGCAACCCCTATTACCAGCTGCCCGGTGGGGCTGACCTGCCAGGCGACGTGCGTGTGAGCGATACGGCGGAAGCATTCGCGCACCAACTAACTTACCTGCCGGAATATGGTTCATCATCGCTAATTACACAACTTATTAAAAATGGAAGGACGAAAAAGTGAAACAAACCGGAATCTTTGAGGGCCGCGCGGAAGTGCTGTACAACTATGGCCGCTTCGGCTGGACGCGGAACTATGGCAAGACCTGGCACGGCGGCATTGATATCGTCGGCCTGGACAGCGATAAAATCCGAATGCCGTACTACGACGGCAAGAAAATCACCGGCACGGTCACGCGGGCACGCATCGTGACTAACCGCGCCGATAAAACGTGGGAGTGGGGCTGGTACGTCTGCGTGCAGCTGGACGCCGGCCAGACGCCGGATACCGTCAACTTCCTGTATTTCTGCCACTGCGCCAAGCTGCTGGTATCTGTGGGCCAGAAGATCAGCAGCGGCGACGCGCTGGGCATTATGGGCAACACCGGCAATGCGGCGGGCGGCTACGAACACTGCCACTTTGAAGTGCGGGCCACGGCGACCGGCACAGGCGTTGACCCTACCGCCTACGCGGGTATTTCAAACGCAGTGGGCGTTTACGGCACGGCGGGCGACGGCCAGACCGAGCAAATTAGCGAGACGCCGACCGGGAAAACGATGCAGTGCCTGATGATCGGACCGCTGGACAGCGCGGCAGCTGCCAAGTGCGACGCGCTGGCGGACAGGCTGGCGCTTGCCAGTGTGGGCAGGTATGCGACGTTGCCTGGGGCCGATGCGGGCAAGGTGAAATGCGTCGGCGCTGTCAGCAACGGCGACGCGGTGAGCTTCTACCAGCTGGCCGAGGCCGAGGGCTGGACGAAAGACAACAAATATTTGGCCCGGTATGTGGGCTGATGGAGGGCAAAGATATGGAAAACAGCAACAATACCTTTTTGGCGGCGAAAGCGGCCATTGCGGCGGTCTGTGGGGCGTTCACGGCGGCGTTTGGCTGGCTGGGGTGGCTGGTGGTGGCATGGGCCGTCTGCATGGTGCTGGATTGGCTCAGCGGCAGTGCAGCGGCGGCAAGCCGCGGCGAGTGGTCGAGTGCCGTAGCCCGCGCGGGAATTTGGCACAAAGCGGGGATGCTGGTGGTGGTCGTAGTGGCCGCGCTGACGGACGCAGTATTGAGCATTGCCGTGGCAAACCTGCCGGGGCTGGGGCTGACGTACTCGAGCCTGATTTTGCCGGTGGTGCTGGTGTGGTACATCTTTACCGAGTTGGGCAGCATTGCCGAAAACGCCGCCGAAATGGGCGCGAACGTGCCGGAGTGGCTGCTGAAGCTGCTTGCCGCTGGGAAAAGCGCAGCGGACAAGAGCGCGGGCGGTATTACCGTGGAAACCGGTAAAAATGCGGACGGATCCCCTATTGGGCATCTGGAGGCAACACAACTGGATGAATTGAAAATGGAAGATTTGGAGCAGTTGGCAATCGACATGGGGCTGACTGTGCAGAACGGCGCGAAGCGTGCGGATTTAATTGCGCAGATCAGTGCAGAGCCGGTGAAGGTGCCGAACGGTAGGAAGTAAACAAGCGGCAGGCTGCTCAATGTGGGCAGCCTGCCGCTTTTTTACGGTGATTTTTGGGGCGGATCACTACGAACTTTTTACGAACTTTTGGCCGATTACGAACAATTTACGAAGCATTATATGTCAGTATTCAACAGTATCTAACACTATCTGGTAAATGAAAAACCGCGATACACCAACCTTTGCAGGTTGTATCGCGGTTTCTACATTGGCGGAGTAAGAGAGATTTGAACTCTCGCGGCGGTTTCCCACCCTACGCCCTTAGCAGGGGCGCCTCTTCGACCTCTTGAGTATTACTCCACAAGTCAAAGTGATTCTATATATTCACTTGTTATCACAAAATGGCGGAGAGGATGGGATTCGAACCCATGGTCCGCTCGCGCGAATCGCTGGTTTTCAAGACCAGTTCCATAAACCACTCGGACACCTCTCCACAGTGGCTGCCGCCAGAATGCAGGTATTATTATACAAAAATACGGAGTGGTTGTCAACCCCTCCGCGCAAACTTTTTTGAGAATTATTTCGCATGTGAATCTCACGGTGAATTTTCTCCTGTGTTTTGTTCGAGTTGTCTTTGTTTTGGGCCCTTCAGCCATAAGAAACGCAAAAACCGCCGCAGTGTTACACCGCGGCGGGAAAATTTTCGGGGATTATTTTAGGCAATACCGCATAATTCTAAGTGCCGATACGGCGA
>UMIC01033005.1_pt1 | contig 20476 bp, 16 predicted proteins | sample 1965681 | NCBI WGS metagenome assembly UMIC01 (sample SAMEA4836114, study PRJEB28245) | human gut metagenome | biome: gut microbiome; material: fecal sample | place: Denmark | collected 2008
CACACTCAAGTACAGCAATAAACTCATCTCCGCCATCGCGCCCTGCAAAATATTTTTCCGGCAGCGCTTTTCTTAACTGCACCGCAAATGAACGGATATACGCATCCCCTTGAGCATGTCCGAACCTGTTATTAATAATACGCAGATTATTCAGATCGAATACACACAATGCTACTGACCCATTCGTACATTCCGGCATTTCTCCGTCTAAGATCTCCTCACAGCGGTTCTTATTCGGAAGTCCGGTTGCCTCATCCAGATAGACTTTTTTCTTAAGTGCTTTATTCTGCGCCGCGTATTTTACAGCCTTAATCAGTTCATATGCCAGAAGACACACCAGACCGATAATATCTGCGATCACAATCTTTTCCAGCCGTTCCAGTGCAGTTGCTTTCTTCTGTGCATACTTTTCCGCAAGCCCGGTCGCTTCATCACAGATTACAAAGAACTCTTCGCTTTTTTCTATGATTTCCGTATTCTCATAACCTTCTTTACGCACTTGCCGGATCTCTTTTTGCAACTTCTGAAAATGTTCATCCAGTTCTTTCATCTTATTCTGGAATGCGTGGTCATCCAGACGGACCAGATTCAGCTCATCACTTCCATACCGAAGTCCTTCTATAAATGAAGCTACCGATTCAATCATCTCATCCTGCGGTTCTTTTGCATCCTCAAGTTTGATAATACGCTGCGGCTTTCCGCGGACCAGTCCGGCATAATTTACGACACGGGCTGTTCCCTGAATCTTACTCACCAGAACCATGAGCGTCAAAAACAGTGCAATCAATATGACTGTCAGAGCCGTCATCAGTCCTCTTGTTATTTTTAAAATCTTTTTATCCATATCTCCCCTAAAAATCACATCATTTTTATTCTCTTGCTTCCATTCTTTTCAGCTCCGGCAGTACCGTACAAAGCATCGTGATAAAGCAGATACTTCCACCGATCACATTCGAAACCGGTTCTGCAAGAAATACCCCATCCGTTCCCATATGCAATGCATACGGCATGAGATAAGTGAGCGGAACTACAATTACCCCTTTCCGAAGTATTGAGAAAAAGATTGCCTGTTTCTTTTTATTCAATGATTTGAATACTGTCTGCCCCATATACTGCAGATCCATGAAAATAAATGCGGCGAAATACTGTCTGAGTGCAGGTACCGCATCTTTTAACAGCATCTTATCAGAACTGAAAATACGGATAAGAACTTCCGGAATTACAATAATACTCCCCCACATCACAGCAGTATAGAGAAGGATCATAACTGCAAGCACTACCATAGCTTTTCTCACACGTCCGGGACGGCGTGCGCCGTAATTATAACTCAGGATCGGAGATGTACCTTCATTTATCGCACTGATCGGTGTCTCCACAAGCTGACGCACACTGCTAATAATTGTCATAACCGAAATGTAGATATCTCCTCCTGTAACGGAAAGTACATGATTGCAGCAGATTGATACCAGACTGTTCGTAAGCTGCATAATAAATCCTGCCATTCCAAGACTTACAATATTCCCGGCATATCCGATACATGCTCCAATCTCTCCTTTTCGTAAAATCCGGACTTTCAATTCTGCTCTTCTTGAAAGGAAGAAATATACAAATATTGCGGATATCGTCTGTGACAATACTGTTGCGATTGCTGCTCCTCTTACGCCGAGTCCAAGGATAAAAATAAATACCGGATCCAGGATCAGATTTGCAGCTGCTCCGACAGCAACCGAAGACATCCCTATCACCGAGTATCCCTGTGCATTAATAAACGGATTCATTCCCACCGCAATCATCGAAGGTAGTGTACCGATCAAATAGATCATCATATATGGGTATGCATAGAGCATTGCATCTTTGGAAGCTCCAAACAAAATCAAAACAGGATACGCAAAAAGGAATCCTCCGATCATCAGCAGTACTGCACTGGCACAGATCATGGAAAACGATGTATTCATAATTTTGACTGCTGTCTTCTCTTCTTTTTTTCCTCTGTAAATTGAAAACAGAGGTGCACCACCGCCACCGAAGAGATTTGCAAAAGCAGTAATGATCATGATTAACGGAAAACAGATCCCGACTGCCCCGAGTGCTGCCGTTCCCACATGCGGAATACGTGCAATGTATACACGGTCTACAATGTTATACAGCAGATTTAACAGCTGGGCAGCAAGCATTGGAAGAGCCGCTCCAAGAATGTTCCCTGTTACTGTTCCATTTTCGAAATCTATCCTCTTCATTTTCTCTGCCTCTCGCCTCTTAACTCTCTATCTGTTCTGTGCAATTGCAGCATCCACCACATGCTCCAGCAGAATGGAAGTCGTTACCCCTCCGACTCCACGCGGAACCGGTGTGATCGCATCTACAATCTTCTCTGCTTCCTCAAAATTCACATCTCCACAGAGTTTTCCTTCTTCATTCACATTAATTCCGACATCAATGACGATCTGTCCTTCTCTCAGATAGTTTCCATCGATAACTCCGGCTTTTCCGGCCGCTACAACTACAATATCCGCCTCTTTTACCACGGACGGCATGTCCACTGTTCTGGTATGGCAGACAGTTACGGTCGCATTCTTCTTCAGCAGCATCATGGCTGCCGGTTTTCCGACTACCAGACTTCTTCCGATAACTACCACTTTTTTACCTGTGCAGTCTATTCCGTAATGCTCCAGCACCTCCATGCAGGCACTTGGCGTACATGGTGCGTATCCCATATCTTTTCCCATGAAAACTCCTGCCATAGAAAGATCCGTAATTCCATCTACATCTTTTTCTACCGCCAGCGCATTGACAATCCTGTCCTCGTTCAGATGCTTCGGAAGAGGTCTGAACAACAAAACGCCATGAATTTTATCATTCTTATTTACCTGACTGATCGTCTTTAATACCTCTTCTTCTTTTACATCTGCCGGAAGAAGGAATTTCTCATATGCTACGCCAAGCGTCTCACATCGTTTTGCTGCACCTTTTTCATATGCGATATCGTCTTCTCTTTCGCCGATACGGATGATTCCAAGCACCGGTGTAATATCCTGTGCTTTTAACTTTTCTACTTTTGCCTTGATTTCTTCATTAATAGAAGCATTTACTTCTTTTCCTAATAGTAATTTTGCCATTATTTGTCCTGCTGCTTTCTTTCTACTTTCTTTTTCTTTCTAACACTGTCTTTACCGGATGCGGCTGCTTACTTCCTCAAATATACGGTCTGCTTTTGCTTCATATTCTTCCCTGAGGGAATCTGCCAGCTGATTGAGTTCTTCCGCTCTTTTTCTGTCTTTCATTGATTTCGTATTGATGTATACATTCAATGATGCTCCCTGCATGGCAGATTTTAAAAGTGTTGCTCCGACTCCAGCGTCACTTAATGCGATCCGGCTGCCCTTTGCAGCAAATACTTCGACAAGGTCAATGCCTCTGGCACAGGTCTTCATGATCTCGATCGGAACACCACATGCCACATTCAATGCATTCTCCATGATCTCTTCTTTTTCTGCAATCTCTTCCGGCGTAGACTTCGGAAGTCCGTATGCTCTACTGAGCGGCTCAAATGCTTCCGCATCCTTATCCATCAGTTCTAAGAATTCTTTTGCGATCTCATCCGCCTCTTTCTTGCATTCGATAATTTCATCTTCTACATCTGCATATGTTTTCTTTCCCACCGTCAGGCTTCCAACCATATTGCCAAGCGCAATTCCGATAGCCCCGGTTAAAGCGGCCGCTCCGCCACCTCCCGGAACAGCCGCTTTACTTGCAAGCACTTCTATAAAATCTTCACATGTCTGTAATTTAAAGTTTCTATTTGAATCTTCCATATTATACCTCATTTTCTAAAATTATGGGTACATTATACACTGCGGGCTCTTTTACTGCAATATGCTAAATTATTCCATCTATATTCCGAGAATAATCTTGATCATCAGTAATACGAGCACAAGTAAGATAATCGGCTTGATGACCTTTACCCCGTTCTTCACAACCATGTGTGCACCAAGATAATGTCCTGCAATGCTGAATATGGATGCCGAAAGTCCCAGTACCCATAAGATCTTCCCTGCCAGAACAAATGTAATTAACGCCGATATATTCGATGTCAAATTGACAACTTTTACGTTTCCTGTTGCTTTCTCCATATCGAGCTTTCCTAATTTGGTAAATGTAAGCAGTAAAAATGTCCCGGTTCCCGGTCCGTAAAATCCATCATAGATGCCGATCACGAATGAACATGCCGCCATGGTCAGATACTGTTTCTTTCTGGTAAATCCTTCCGGGATCACCGGCTTCAGATTTTTGTCACGTAACACACAGAACGCCACAACCGGAAGAACAAAGACCAGTACCGTCTTTAATACTTTGTCACTGATGATCAGTGCCAGGTTTGCTCCTGCGATCGAACCAACGAACGCACATGCTACCGTTCCCGGAACCAGAAACAGATCCACACATCTGCTCTTCACAAGATGCCATGTTGACACCGCCGTTCCCGTTGCCGATGATAATTTATTCGTCGCAATTGCATTGTGTACCGGAACCCCTGCGAACATATAGGCCGGCAATGAAATCAGGCCTCCTCCTCCAGCAATCGCATCCACAAATCCGGCAAGAAATACCAGCGGGCATACGATAAAAAATTCATGTAAATTCATAAGTTTCTCTCCTTCATACTCTCTAATCCATAAATTAATCTATCGCATCGCTGTATTCATGTCAAGTTTCCAAGTCCTGATTTCTAATGCCTGTCAGATATCAATAACCAAGAGCCTCTTTTCTCTCCATCCAGAAATGAATCCCTGTCGTGGAATCCATCCATCTGTCCTCATTAAAATCTTTCACCTCGACCCACTGTCCTTTTCTGTATACAAAATTTTCATCGACCAGCGACCAGGCTTCTTCAAATTCTTCCGTCTCATCAAAACTTTTTATCGAAAGCACCTTTGCCTTACTGCAGCGGCAGGATGGAAGTGTTGCCGAAGTACGCTTTGCATCAGCAGGAATCAGAAGCTGTACCACCCTGTCATTCACACATTTCTTATATCCCAGGATTGGTCCGGTCTCCGGGCAGTGCATACGGAACCACTTGGTTGTATGATCGGACTGAATGCCGTCTAACTTTGCATGCTCAAGTACTGCTCCATAAAGGTTCGCTCCCCTGATATTGCATTCACGCATATCGCATTCACGAAATGCTGCTGTCTTCATATTCGCATTCTGAAAATCCGCACCATGCAGGGAATTCCCGTCAAACAATGCATTTTCCACACTGCTGTTTTTCAAATTCACATACTCCAGATTTACATTCTGAAACGAACTTAATGTGAAGTCCATATTATGCAGATCTGCTCCGCTCAGATCCATGTCTTTGAACTCACATTCCCGGAACGCCGGATGTTCTCCGGTATCTCTTAATTTTAAAGCTTCCAGAAGTGCTTCTTTTGTTATCTCTTTCATATGATCACGCCTCTTCACTCCCATTATTATCTATACAATTTCCATTTTTTACTGATAGTTTTATTATACAGCAATTTCCAATAAAAGAAATCCCCAAAATACCAGGTGTCGTCTGATATTTTGAGGATTCTATAATATCTCTGCTATTCTTAATTCAGGAAATCTGCATCATCAAAATAGTTGATTCTCATAGCAGCCTTTACATCCTGCAGTGTCTCTGCTGCTTTTGCCTCGGCTGCTTTGCTTCCTTCTTTCAGTATTGCGAATACTTCCGGAAGCTTCTGCTCCCATTCTTTTCTTCTCGCACGGATTGGTGCCAGCTCCGCCTGAAGTACCTTGTTCAGGAACTTCTTAACTTTGACATCACCAAGACCTCCTCGCTGATAGTGTGCTTTTAACTCATCCAGATTCTTATATTCCGGCCAGAATTCTTCAAAATATTCATCTTTGCAGAATGCATCGAGATAAATGAATACCGGATTACCTTCTACCTGCCCCGGATCTTCTACACGAAGATGGTTCGGATCTGTAAACATAGACATCACTTTCTTCTTCACAACATCTTCTTCGTCAGAAAGATAGATACAGTTGCCAAGCGATTTACTCATCTTGGCCTTTCCATCGATTCCCGGAAGTCTTAAGCATGACTTGTTAGATGGAAGTACGATTTCCGGATCTGTTAATGTCTCACCGTATACACTGTTGAACTTGTGCACGATCTCTTTACACTGCTCGATCATCGGCATCTGGTCTTCTCCAACCGGAACTGTTGTTGCACGAAATGCTGTAATATCGGCAGCCTGGCTGATCGGGTAACAGAAGAAGCCTACCGGGATACTTGCTTCAAAGTTTCTCTGCTGGATCTCTGCTTTTACCGTAGGGTTTCTCTGCACTCTGGATACCGTAACCAGATTCATATAATAGAATGTTAATTCTGTAAGCTCAGGAACCATTGACTGGATAAAAATGTGACATTTCTCAGGATCAATTCCACAAGCCAGATAATCCAATGCTACGTTCATGATGTTCTGACGTACTTTTTCCGGATGTTCGGCGTTATCTGTCAGTGCCTGCGCATCTGCGATCATAATATAGATCTCATCATATTCTCCTGAATTCTGTAATTTTACACGTTCTTTTAATGAACCTACATAATGACCAACGTGAAGACGTCCTGTCGGGCGGTCACCTGTTAAAATAATCTTGCTCATCTTACTTATCTCCTTAGCATATATTTTCATAACCTGTATGGAAATACAGATTCTTTTTCCTAATTATTTTATTATAATTCTTTCTAAAGAGAGCGTCAATACAGAAAAAAATGCATCCTTCTACCTTCCGGATCCAAGCTGGATTCTTCTGATAAAACAATGCATTTATTCTATATTTATATTTAAAATTTATGCTGCTCCCCGGCTTCCGTTCCTGCATGCAGCTTCAAATTCTTTTAATTTTCTCTTAGCTTCGTTACTGAGATTCTTTGGTACATCTATCTGAACAGTCACATACTGATCTCCATATCTTCCTGCATCCTTCATAGACACGATTCCTTTGCCTTTTAACCGGATCTTCGTTCCGGACTGCGTTCCCGGATTGATCTTGCAGACCACTCTTCCGGTAAGTGTCTGTACCACTGCTTCTCCTCCCAGCACTGCTGTAGTAAACGGAATCGTGACTTTTGAATATACATCCATATCTTTTCGTTCGAATCCCGGACGTTTGCCGACTCTGACTTTTAATAACAGATCTCCTGCTTTACCTCCGGACACTCCCGGCATTCCTTTTCCTCTCAGACGGATGCTTTTTCCGTCGCTGATACCTGCCGGAATATGCACTTTCAATGATTTCCCTGCCACATTGCTGCCCTGTGCATCTGACAGCCGGATAACTTTATCTCCACCGAATGCAGCCTCATCAAATGTTACATCTATTTCAGCTGTCACATCGGAACCATCCTGCCGGAAATTTCCGCCACCGCTAAATCCTTTTCCGAATCCTCCAAATCCGTGAAAGCCGCTTCCTGCTCCTTCCGAGAATCCACCGCCGAATATATTCTTCAGAATGTCATCCATATCGCCGCCTTCAAAATGATATTCATGAAAGCTCCCATTCGGTCCGTTATAGCTATAGGTGCCGCCTCCTGGTTCACTTCCATAACCGTAAGCTCCACTGCCCCCGGCACTGCCGTCAAAAGCTGCGTGGCCAAACTGATCATACAATTTCTTTTTTTCCGGATCACTCAGCACATTATAGGCTTCCGTTGCTTCCTTGAACTTCTCTTCCGCCTGTGCATTTCCGGCATTGGTATCCGGGTGGTATTTCTTGGCCAGTTTACGATATGCTCTTTTGATCGTTCCCTTGTCTGCACTCCTGCTGATTCCAAGAACATCATAATAATCTCTTTTTGCCGCCATTGTTCTCCCTCCCGTCATTTGCTTTTCTATATGTGTTTTTATGATATGATACCCCACAGGCTCAATACCTGTGGGGTACCATCACTCTTTTTTATGTCTATGAACTTTCATTAACCTTCAATTGAAATGTAATGTTTCTTCTCTTCTACCGGTTTTGCTTCCTCTTTCGGAACACTGAATGAAAGGATTCCACTTTCATATTTCGGGTGTACATCCTCTACCGTTACATGTTTTCCTACATAGAAGCTTCTGCTCATGCTGCCCGCATAACGTTCTTTTCTGATATAGTTACCTTTCTTATCTTCCTCATCTTTATCCAGTCCTTTAGCTGCATTGACGGTAAGTACACCGTCTTTCAGTTCCATCTGGATCTCATCTTTCTTAAATCCCGGAAGATCAATATCAATCTCGTATGCATTTTCGGTCTCTTTTACATCTGTCTTCATCAGATTTTTAGCATGTTTTCCATACAGTTCTTTGTCGACATTCGGAAACGTCGGGAATGAAAAATCATCCATAAAGTCATCAAATAAGTTTTCTCCAAAAATACTAGGCATCATCATAAGTCATATCTCCTTCCAAATGATAAAAAATATATTATTTGCACGTTCGGAGAATTCCGAGGTGTTGTTTACTAAAACTTCAGGATTCCAGATTTCGAATCATCTATGAATGCTGTCTGCTTCATATCTTTGATTCTTTTTCTCTCTTCCTTTGTTCTATCTGTACTATAGCACCTAATATTAGCACTGTCAAGAGGTGAGTGCTAATTATTTTGTGAACTCTTTGTGATTGTTAATTGAAAAAGTAAATGCAACCCTTAGGTCTTTTTGTTCTTAAACACAGACATAGGGGTTGCATTTACCTCTGCAATCATAGTAACATGAACTTACTCTCAGGCTCCAACATGAAAGGAGTTTCTATTTATGAATACTTTTTTTGAATCCAACAAAGGCAAACACTTTACACTCTCTGACAGAATCTCTATCGAAGCTGGCATCGAAAAAGGATGGAGCTTCAAAAAGATTGCTGACGAACTTGGCAAGAGCCCTTCCTCTGTTTCCAGGGAAGTTCGACGCCATCTGATCTTTTCCCCTCACTATTACGATGACCACAGCCGCAGGAAAACCGAGTGCATTTATTTTTCTTCCTGCTCCAAACAGGGCGTCTGCGGTAATCTTTCCTGCTCCTCTCTTTGCTCTAAGTGTCGAAGCAGGAAATGCGCTTCTTCTATTGCATTAACAATCACATCTTCGTATGGTTTATCGTGAATTTTAAATTTTATGTATCGTTTGGCAAACGATGAATATGGGGTGTCCGGATGAACCAGTTTACAAATTTGCTTAATTGAAGGTGCCATCTTATCCGGACATAATTCATACGCCATTTCAAAAAGTTGCAATGCTATTTTGCTGTCTGAACGAATTTTTTTACGACCAATATTAAAACAATTCCAATTGTATATTCTTTTGCTAATTTCAACTCTACTTACATCGTAGGGATCGTTGCTTAATGCTATGATTTCACCAGCTTCATTACAATCAATAATCTCAACATCGCTTTCCACGCAAGGATCTAACAGAATGGGGATATCATTATTATTTCCTTGCGTAGCAGCAGGCGTACCTGCTTTTAAAGGAAACATATCATTTTTCCCGCCATCACCATAACTACGATTACTTTTCTCACAACTTAAACGATAGTTGAGATAATCGTATGCCAACCACCAATATCCATCTGGCAATATTTCATTTTTTTTCTCGTCTGTTGATTTGTTTTTCGGCCTAAAGTGATCAATCTCTCCAAATGTCCCCTCTAAACTACATTCAGAATACCAGCATTTTTCTCCATAATATTTTATAAGTATCGGTTTGAATTGACTCCAAATTCCATGAGCAGCCATATATTCTTTTCGTTCGTCGTGTGTTGTTTTTTTGCTCAATTCATTTAAATACAATCTTGCTTTATTAAGCCATCCTATTACATCAGGATCTTTTTTATCAATCAAGGCTAAATCAATATATCTCATTTTTCTAATAGTCCTTTTAAAATTTCTTCCGCCTTTGCGTTTCTTTCAGCAATGTCTTCCGCAGATAGATTAACATGAGGACGCTCACTATAGATTTTGTGCATTGCTGCAACATACTCGTCATAATAGCTATCCGTTGGTATATTTCTAGTAAAAGACATATTCTCAAGATCATTTGTCAATTCTAATAATTTATACTTTTCATTATCGGTTATTGTTCCATCTTTCTTTTTAATAAGAAGTCTGTGTTTTTCATCCATTTTATCTTTTGTTTCACTATCCAAAACCGAAGACAATCCATAATACTCACTCTGTAATAAGCCATCAATTCCCATCCCCTCTGTATCTTCTGTAGGGACAATTACTTTTGTAAAGTAATACCCATTGTTTGATACGAGGTTTTCATTGTGAGTAAAGATACGAATAAATTCCTTTGGAACGCCATTGATTACAAGCGGATCATGAGTTGCAACAATAGCTTGAGTATTTATAGCATCTCGCAAAGAATTATCCATTGTTTCTTTGATTTCATATTTCCAGCGTGGATTCATATAGGCATCCGGTTCATCCATCAATACCAAACAGTCTTCTGTCTTGCAAATGCCGAGCATACCAAGAATTTTGATAAGTTGCCGTTGACCTTCACTCATTTCGCTGCATTTTACATTTGATTCCCCTTGTGTGACAGTTACTTCAAATCTGGTCTCAAAAAGAGAATATAGTTTTTCAAAAAACTCAAGAATAGCTATTGAATCAATGTTCACACTGTCAATATTCGTGATCTGAAAATATGATTTTCCATTCGAAGAATACATAAAGCCTCTACGCAAAAGATCTGTAAATCGATAATCAATAAAATCAGTCAGGTAATACAAGCCTGTAGGTACATCACCCTCAAACCGTCCTCTGCCAAAAATTTGCTCAACTTTATTGGTGTTGACAACCATATCCACATATTTAACCTTATCAAAATGACAAGCTTTAATAAGATAGCTTTTTTCAAAGGATTTTTGTCCACACAAAATAGAAAGTAGATAAACAGGGGTAAACCCTTCCTCACAATAATTGTATTTTCTCTTTGGGAAATTAGGAATAAAACGCTCGCTATCATCGTTCATTGATTTTAAAAAATTTCTAAGCGTATCCCTGCATAAGCACGTATATCTCGTATTTACCACTTTTATATTCGGAAAAAGTTTGTTATTCGTTCCGGAATAAAACGCAACAACACGCTGTGGAAACAGGGAATTCTTTTGGGCAAACGAACGAACCTTCCTATAACTTCCCTCAATAGCAGAATCGTCCGCTGTAATACGGTAAGCATGGCCACTTTTGATAATAGATATTGATTTCTGTGCATATTCGTACTCAAGGGAATAACTATAATCGATCTGCTTCTCAATTGCCGGTGAATCAAAGGACATTAAAATATTCAAAATACATTCTATCATTGTTGATTTGCCTGCACCATTTTCACCAATCAAAATGGTTGAACTACCACCAGACACAGTGGCAAATCTAATATCAAAATCAACCAAACAAAGATGCTTGTCAATACGTAATCTTTTGATTTGCATAATATCACCTCTTTAGCAAGTATTCCCCTAAACTGTTTTTAATAACAATCTGTTTTTGCTCAAGGCTTCGAAGCGCATCCATCAATTCAAATTTTTTCTTGCTAATAGACATAATCATTTGCACAGAGACAGCTTTTGGAGCGGACTTTATCAATAATCGGATTATCTCTTCTTCATTGGAACTTGATAGTGCAGACTTAATTTCTTCAGGGATGACAGTTCGTTTTGTTTTGGGTTTGTTGTTGATTTCTACACTTTTTTCTACAACTTCTTTCACCAACTCCACTGCACTTTCCTCGTTTTGGTTGTTCGTTCCCAGCTCACCTCGAAAAGCACGAGAAAGTATAGATTTTTTGATAAGGTCAATCTGCTCCACCACTGTTTCGGCAACTTGTTTTACCTGCTGTTCTTTAGCAAACATATCATCAAGAATACGAACAATTTCTATTTGTTCTTTAATATTGGGCATAGCGAACTTATATGCTCCAATTTTTTTAGCATTAATATTAGACTGATTAACACCATCCGTCTTTACCAAATTATAATACTTTTTAGCCCGAATGGTATTAAGTGAATAATTCAAGAAATCACCTATAATGCGTGAATGATCATAATCCAATTTAATAAGATATCCTGCATAAATAGCAGGATAATCTCCGCGATATATTGATGTTTTTCCAACAAGAGCCGAACTGTTTGTCCTATTAAAAAGAACATCTCCTGAAAATAGTCTGTATTTTTCTATATCCTCTTCATCATTGGAATAAGCTAAATCATCCCATCTAATTTCTCCGTCTTGTAAATTCCCCATTCGTATAACTACTACTTTACCCTGTGATACAGATTTTTTCGATGTGCCATATTTTAATGAATGACAAATCTCAGAAACTGATACATTTTTCCAACTCTCAATTCTCACACCGTGTTCTTTTCTCCACTGGGCGGTGAGCTCGCCGGTAAAGGCTTTGTGTAGGATGGCGGCTTTGCGGGTTTCAAAACTGTTCAGCGCATCCTGTGCCTTTTGCTTTGCCTCGTCCAGCTTGGTAAACAGGCTTTCAATGCGGTCAACAATGCGCTGTTGTTCAGAGAGGGGGGGAACTGGAATTGCGTATTTGTCAAATAGGGGAAAATGCCTACGATAGCCCATATTAGGAATGTCAACAGTTTGAAATGCATAATAAAATGCTTTTTCATTGAAAAATTGCTTTGGTTTTAATACCTTAATACCATCAGCACCTTGTGCAAACGGAAAATCAATGTATTTGATACATCTTGTATGATCACCAAAAATGATGACGGGCACATTTCCAGCAAAAATCATTTCTCTATCATTTGTATAACCGCCTATCAAATTCTGCCCTTGGTCAACAACAGCAATTTTTCCGTCTTGTAAATACTCTTTTTGCGGGATTTTCTTTTTACTATCAGTGCAGTTTTCAAAAGAATCAAGCAAATGAATCCAACACCAATTCTCCGGCACTTTATAAGGTTGTTCCCAATCCGGCACCAGTACCGCCTGCAAGCGTTCTTCGGGTGTTAAGGTTTCTTTTTTCTTAGCCTTTGCCATCAGTCCTGCACCTCCAAAGCCCGTAGCTCTTTCACCACGCTCATCAACAAGTCAACCGCCTCTTCCAGATTGGCTGCGGCTACCTCGGCACTATCCGCTGGATCTGGTAGATCATTATAATCTAAGACAGAATCATCACGAATCAGCCCAAGGTCAAGGGTATCACCCTTTTCGCCAATTTGCTCTCTTGTAAATACGCTCCAGCGCTCGTCATCCACAGCATGGCGGTCTTCAGCGGTGTAGGCTTTTACAAAATCGATGAAATGTTCTTCTTTCAACGGCGCAGTCTTTCCGAAAGATGGCATATTGGTACGCAAATCATAGAACCAAACCTCCTTCGTGTTATCTTTTTCGGTCTTGCCACGGGTGAAGAAAAGCACATTGGTTTTTACCCCCTGTGCATAGAAAATTCCAGTAGGCAGACGTAGAATAGTATGAAGATTACAAAAGTCCATCAACTCCCGACGTACACTCGTTCCGTCACCATCAGCAAACAGCACATTATCTGGCAGAACAACGGCACAACGTGCACTTCCGTCCGCTTTTAAACTGCGGTAGATTACCTGCAAGAAGTTCAGCTGTTTGTTGAAAGTCTGAAAAGAAATATCGTCACGGGATGTACGCTCTCCGCCTTTTTTGGTTCCGAAAGGAGGATTAGTTAAAATCACATCAAAGCCTTTCAGCCTTTTTGCACTTGGAGCCAGGGAGTCCTCACAGGAAATATGCGCTGGAACATTATGCAGATAGGCGTTCATAAGAGCCAAACGGTGTGCATCGTGTACCAGCTCAACGCCATAGAAAGAGTCCTGAAAAGCCGCCATTTCCTGATCAGAAAGGGAGTAGAGATCCACACCGTCAATAGCGTGCTGATAGGCGGAAATCATAAACCCAAACGTACCACAGGCAGGGTCAAAGCATTTTTCACCAAGTTTAGGGGAAATCAAATCAGTCATCACATCAATAAGCACACGAGGAGTAAAATATTGACCTGCGCCAGATTTCTTCTCGTCAGCATTCTTTTGCAGCAAGCCCTCGTAAAGGTCGCCAAGCCCCTCCTGCTTTGCTTCAAACCAATCCAGTTTATTAATCTCGGAAATAATTTTCTGTAAGTTTTTTGGTTCTTCAATGCTGGAAACCGCTTTTGCATAGATATCGCTTATTTTAGGAATACCGGTACTGCCTAGTTCGGAAAGCAGTTTCATATAATAATTTTTCAGTTCAATGCCTTCCAAAGTGGTAAGGTACTCCCAAGAGTAATTGTAAAGTAGTGGCTTTCTGGATTCTTTTTCTTCTTCGGTCAGCTGTTCAACCGCTTTCCCTTTTCTGCGGGCATACTGCTCCAAAGAATTTTGATATGCTTTTAACATATCGGCTTTCAATGTATTTTCTTCGCCGGTTTCATCCAACATTTTGAGAAATAAAATATAGGTTAACTCTGTAACATACTGATGATAAGTAATTCCATCATCGCGAAGAACATTACAAAGATTCCATAGTTTTTGAACAATATCCTGAGTACTCATTATGCAACTCCTTCATAAATATAAGTGTTAATTTCTCGTATAATCTCAACCAGTGTTCCTCCAAACTTCTTATTAAAACGGTCAAATCCTCCATCCATCTTAAACACCGGAGCCTCAAAGGTTTCGGTATTCAAAATACTCTCATGTAACATGTAGGTTTTGATTTTGTTCAAAAGATCCAGTTGGATTTTATTAAAATGATGCGTCGCAGTTAATTTATCAAAAGCTGCTGTGACACGCTCATCATGGTTAAATATCGGCGTTTTCAATACTGCCTGGCGAACGTAAGCAATAATGTCTGCCACAATGTGTACATTAGTTACAGAACTGGTCGCTTCATTCAAATTTGTTTCTGTAAAATTCTTCTTATCCAAGGTAAGCTTCAACTCTTTTAGCTGTGCTCTTGTCATATCACTGGGTTTAGTGCAGGCAATACGGATCGCCTCAATCTTATCTTTATTCTCATTAACAAACTTTGCAAAAGCTTCAAGATAATCTTCTGGCTTTTCCGTATTCCCATATCCACGGGTAGTCTCTCTTAAAATGTCAGGTTTTGCAGAATAGTAATATCCCTTCTTTTCCCTTTTCAGCAAATCTACCCATAACAAAAAATCTTTGTCTTGTACACACGTTTTAACAAAGGTATTTTCTGTATATGATTTCAATTTTTTAATATAAGATTTCAAGTCAACACCATTTAAACGTTCAATAATATCATATTTCTGTGTAGCTGTTAGATTGTTATTTTTACGCTGCAGTCTTGCTAAAATACGGTCCTTAACTTGCTGTTTATTTTCTCCATTATTACGGAAAAGGTCTTCTAGTAGTTCTGGCATGGTTTTACTTACAGAAACAGATTTCATTCCTGAAGTAGAATCCAAATCCTCATATACTCGAACCGCATCAAAAATGTTGAAATGTGTCTTACCAATTTCATGGCAAATCCGAGTAGCACGCCCAAGCATCTGTTCAAACAAGATACGGCTATTAATTTTTCTCATAAATACAAGATTACAAATAGAGGGCACGTCAATTCCAGTTGTCAGCAAATCGACTGTTACCGCAATATTGGGATATTGATTGTTTTTAAACTGCTTAATGACCTGCAAAATCTTCTTTTTATTGCCTCCAGCGGTCTTTCCAGTGATCTTCATAATAGCATCATTTGAAATTCCATAAGGCTCATAAATATGCCGAAGTGTATCCACAATACAATCCGCATGATTATCATTAACAGCAAAAATCAGTGTTTTTTCCCTGCTTTCAGGATTTAAATAATTAGATATTTCTTCCAAAACCTTACGTGTATGATCAGGAAGTATAATTTTTCTATTAAAATCCGAAACATCAAAATCCAGTTCATCCTGCAATACAGCACCATTAACCAATTCATTTGTATTTGGATCATATTGTGCAAGTGTTTCACCTTTTTTGAATTTCACATGATTTTCAATAAAACCAGTGTTTATAATGTACGGCGGGTCATGGTCTACGAGCCATCCGTCAATAACGGCTTCCCGGTAACTATATGTAAAAATTGGTTTACCAAAAATTTCAGTCGTGTGTAAAGCAGGTGTAGCTGTCAAAGCTACTTTTACTGCGTCAAAGTACTCAATGACCTGTTTGTATTTGCTCATATAATCATCTTGATTATCGTAGAGAATTTCTTCTTGTGTCATTTCTCTGTCAAGAATATATCCTCTGTGAGCTTCATCCACAATAATCAAATCAAATGCACCGGGCATTAAATCCGGTGTTTCAGAAAGAATAGTTCTTCTTAACAAGCCCTGCACCGTAGAAACACTAACTTTTGTTTCTAAATTAATTTCATTATCATCAATGGATTTGAGCTCATAGATTTCATTCAAAGTCATCAAATCTTTAAGCTTAACATCTTTAAATGTATCCATTGCTTGTTCTCCAAGTGATACACGATCAACGAGAAATAGAATTCTTCTAAATCGCTTAGATTCAAGCATTTTATAAATAAAACCAAGAACAGTTCGTGTTTTTCCCGTACCAGTCGCCATTGCAAGTAATGCAGTACGATTTCCATTCACAATAGCTTCTGTTGCTTTATTAATCGCCCTAATCTGATAATCACGTAAATTAAGCCCCGTAGGATCTTCCATAAACGAATCATTATAGGTTGCTAAGTTTTCATTTGCTTGATCAATATCTTGTCCTAACTTTTCTTTAAGATCACTAGGGCTAAACCAATTACGTATTGGATATGACTGATTCGCAGATTTTCGTGCATCCAAAAACCATATGCCAGATTTGGTTCGAAGTTGTTCCAAAAAAGCTCTTCCATTTGATGCAAATAGGAAAGGGACTTGATATTCATCCCATAAACCTATAGTATATCTTTTATGTTCCTCTTTAATATGTTTCGCGTAATCCTTCACCTGCACATCAATGGTAGAGGCAACATCTTCGGAAACTTTCTTCGCATCCATTAATGCAACCAGTTTTTCTCCTATAAAAAACGCGTAATCAGCATAACCATTTTTAGAAAACGCAGAGTTGGTCGGCCATTCACTAATAACAATATTTCTACCTTTTACCGGACGTGTACCTTTACTGTAGCATAAATTAACAGTATCTGCTTCCCATCCTGCTTTACGAAGCTGCTCATCTATTAAACAACGAGTCTGAGCTTCATTCCATTCCATCATTGAAGATACAGCTTGAGATCTTTTCACACGTTCTTGCTGCGTGGTACCAGAAACGGCAGTAGTTACTTCTGCAAGCTTTTTCGATAGCTCAACAATCTTTTTTTCCTGATCTTCTATAACTGATTTCAAATCTGCTTGATGTACTTCTTTAGGCATAGTAAAATCATCTGCAATATATTTCCAATCACCGTAAGTTTCCATAAACCAAACAGCTAAATTATATGTCATAGAAAAGAGCATTTTTGCATCATCCACCGAATCCGTTCCTGTATGTACAGCAGAATTACGAGTTTTGCGGAGTAAATAAAGAGTATTATCTATTTCTTGCGGAAGAAGACCGGCTTTTTTCAATGAACGAATACGATTCGCATGAGTATTTTCCGTTTGCGGTTCATCAATATGCTCAAATACTAATATTTCTCGTACAAGGCGCTCCGCAAACATTCCAAGCTTATAAATACATGCATTAGGATCTGAATATAAATAATTTTCAGCATTAGCTCCTAATTGTGCCAGTACAGGCCAATATTTATTTAGAAATTCAAAGTTGGATTTCATGCTTATCATCCTTCTTTCGTTTGATTGGTTTGATTTATAAGATTTTGCCACTTTCGCCAAGATAATTAATCTATAATTATTCATCCCCTACCATGCCTTTCGGAATGCATGGAGGTTTTCTTGTTTCCCTTGTTATATTGAAAGGTTTTCTCAATTAAAACTGATTTTCAATTAATATATCTGTATTATATCATTATAATATAAACCACACAATGAATAATATTTCACTCGATTTTATTTTACTCCTCTCCATATAATCAAGTGTTTTTTCAATAAATTCAATACTTTTTGATACCTGTCATTGAATAGAACTAAGGTTATGGAGTGATCTTTACCTCATACAGGGCAGATATATAGTAATAATGGGTACACCAAATAAAACGTCATCACTATTCGTTCTAAATGGCCTCGATGTGTACCCATCCCTATATGGCAGCTCACCTCTCATGTCCAACAGGATCATCCTCCTTACGGTGGGTCCTCACTTCCTTCATTCTGCCTGTCCATAACCAGGGTGCCAGCTTAGCTATTCATCAGGGTCATTCCCTCCGGAGAAAATTCCTGCCAGCTACCAGCTCATTCTTTGTACTTTCATCACTGATCCAAACCCTCCGATTACAGCACCTTTCGGTGGACGCTTCCTATAATCATTATGGTTGTTCTTTATTGCTCGGTTATGCAGCCTTTAACTGCTCTCCCGGATGTCGAATATCTTTCAACATCTTTAATGCATCATAACTGATTCCCTTGGTAAGGATCACATGGAATACTCTTATCAGCTTACATGCTACTGCTATCAGCGACTGCATCTTTTTTAATGGATTCTTTTCTCTGGTGGTATAATACCTGTGGATTTCTTTGAATTCTTCATTCTTTCCCACCACCGATATCGCTGCCTCGAAAAGAAGATATCTGAGACGCTTGCGCCCTCTTTTGCTTATCTTTGTCTTTCCATTGTGCTTGCCAGAGCTATCTGCCACCAGTTCCAATCCTGCTAGTTTCTGAAGTTCTTTCGTGCTATCGAAGCGCGTGATATTACCGACTTCTGCTATGAAACCAGCTACTGTTGTTATTCCTATACCTTTTATTTCAAGCAGCTTATCCGCATACCTGATCTGCTGGCATAGTTCTTTAATTAGGTCATTGACCCGTTCAAGGCGTTTTGTCTGGAGTTCATAATCCTCTATCAGATCCTGTATCTCCATTCTGGCTTCTGTAAGGCCTGCCTTTAATCCTATGCTTTTCATGGCTGCATTCAGAATCAACATAGCCTTCTTATGCCCATTTCCTCGGAGTTTAGCGTCTTTCCATATCTTTATGATACCTTCTACTCCGAGTCTTACTATCTCCTCAGGAGTTGGTGCCTGTTTTAACACCAGTAGCCCTCCCTTAGCATCTATGTGTGTATAAGTCCCCTTATATTCCGGGAAATACACTGCAATCCACTTCTGCAGACGGTTCTTCGCCCTTGTCTGTTCTTCTACAAGCACAAACCGACGGTTTGACGCATTCCGCAGTTCTGCATATACACCTGCCGGCATATATGAATAAAAATACCGTCCATCCCTTCTCCTTGTTATTTTATATGAAACTTGCTCATTCTGGTGTGTCTATTTCAAAACCAGGATATCTGAAACAGCGTATGAAACTTAATCCAGATGCTTTTTTAGAATTATATAAATATCATAACCGTAACTTTTATGCAGATTCCACCTTTTCAACTTACAAAGATCATTTAATATTAGCCGCTGACGGCTCAGATATTAATATTCCTACCACTGCTGAAACATTGAAACTATATGGTTCTGCAGGCCGGAAAAACACAAAGCCCCAAGCTCAAATAGGATTAGGCTGTATTTATGATGTAATGAATCGTATGATACTGGAAAGTGACTGTAATAAGGTGAAATTTAATGAAATGCGCCTGGCCGAAAAACAGATGGAACGAATACCGGAAACAATAGACAGCATTCCCTATATTATTATCATGGACAGAGGCTATCCTTCTACGCCAGCGTTTATACATATGATGGATAAGGATATTAAATTTATCGTACGTTTAAAAAGCAGTGATTACAAAAAAGAGCAAAACAGTTTAACAGAAAAGGATCAGCTAGTTAAAATAAAACTTGATAAGTCAAGAATCAGACATTACGAGGGAACGCCAGATGGAGAACGTATGAAAGAATTAGGTGAAATTTCATTGCGTATGGTAAAAATCCTATTAGAAAACGGAAGTTTAGAAGTTTTGGCTACAAATCTTTCACAAACTGAATTTCATACAGAAGAAATAAAAGAATTATATAATACGAGGTTTGGAATAAGATATCCATTTACATTCGTATACGTTACATAAACAGGACATTCGCAATCCGCTTTCGCTACTTGCTCATGAACGCAGTTGCTTCGCTGCCTGCGTTCATTTTATTAGCACTCTCCATTTCTCATCATTTTTTGAACACAAATTTACGACATTTACGACAAATCTGTCACTGCTTTACAATACCAGACAAAATGACTGATTCCCCGGAAAGCTTGTAAAACAGGCACTTTCGGGATACACAAGACAGGACAAAAACCGACTTCCATTATCAAGAGGTGAGTGCTAATTTTTTTGTGAAGAATTTGTGAAGCCTTGATTTTGATATGCTCCCCATATGGTAGACAATGGAAATATCCAAAAAT
>UMIC01030375.1_pt1 | contig 20375 bp, 16 predicted proteins | sample 1965681 | NCBI WGS metagenome assembly UMIC01 (sample SAMEA4836114, study PRJEB28245) | human gut metagenome | biome: gut microbiome; material: fecal sample | place: Denmark | collected 2008
CATGCGGATTATAAGGCTGTTTCCGCATTTTCGCAAGCATCTCCGCTGTCCGGGGGGCTTTCGTACCGGCAGGCGGGGGGCATACTGGAGGCCGCCGGGCAATCCTTCCTCCGGGGTGCCGTTTGTTTGTCCCGCCCCAAGGAAAAAGCCGGCGCTTCGAGCGCCGGCTTTCCCGTATGCCGGGATGCCTCCCGGATCAGTGTCGTGCCTGTTAAGTTATTCGATCTCCCACGTGGCGCCCGAATGCAGCAGCTCGTCCACCGAGCGGATCTTGCTCTGTGCTTTGACCTCCTCGACCTGCCGGGCCACCTCGCGGTCGTAAACCGTGGCGTCCTCGACGGCGCGGATCACGCCCAGGGCAACGGGGTATTCGGGATATTTCATCGCCGCCAGCATCGAGTGCAGCGTCGTGTCGCGCTCGTGGGCGTCGTGCGTCAGCACGTCGTCCAGCGTGTAGCCGTCCTGGCCGACGGTCACGACCTTGAGTTTCATCTCCTCGAAGACGAGTCCCTTCTCCATGTTGGCTCCGAACAGCATTTTTCCGCCGTGGCGCAGCGTGATCGTACGTTCGGCGCGCGTAGCCTTGTCGGCGGCGAATGCGGCGTGGGTCTTGTCGTTGAAAATCACGCAGTTTTGCAGGACTTCGATCACCGACATGCCTTTGTGCATCGCAGCGGCCACCATGCACTCCTTCGAAAGCTGCACCTCCATGTCGACCGAGCGGGCGAAGAACGTGCCTTTGGCGCCGATCACCAGTTCGCCGGGGTTGAACGGCTTTTCGACCGTGCCGTAGGGCGAAGTCTTGGTGATCTTGCCCAGCTTCGAGGTGGGGGAGTACTGCCCCTTGGTGAGGCCGTAGATCTCGTTGTTGAAGAGTATGACGTTCAGGTCGACATTGCGGCGGATGGCGTGTATGAAGTGGTTGCCGCCGATGGCCAGCGAGTCGCCGTCGCCCGTGGTGACCCAGACGCTGAGGCGCGGGTTGGCGACCTTGACGCCCGTGGCCACGGCGTTGGCGCGGCCGTGCACCGAATGGAACCCGTAGGTCTTCATGTAATAGATGAACCGCGACGAGCAGCCGATGCCCGACACGAACGTGAAAAGGTTGTGCGGCGTGTCGGTCGCGTCGGCGATCTCGGGCAGCGCGCGCTGTACGGCGCTGAGGATGGCGTGGTCGCCGCATCCGGGGCACCAGCGTACCTCCTGGTCGCTTTTGAAATCCGCGGGGGTGTATTTGTATTCTGCCATGGCGTTATTTCAATAAGGATTCGAATTTTTGGCAAAGCTCTGCAACCGTGAAGGGCAGGCCCTCGCACTTGTTGTACTGTTCGTAGCGGAACTCCTGCAAACTCTGGCGCAGGTAGTTGGCGAACTGCCCTTCGTTCAGCTCGCAGACGACGATCTTGCGGAATTTCGAGAATAGCTCGCGTACGCCGTGAGGCAGCGGGTTGATGTAGTTGAAATGGCACAGCGAAACGCTCTTCCCCTGGGCGCGCATCTGGTCGACGGCGTTCTGCAGGTGTCCGCGCGTACCTCCCCAGCCGACTACCAGCAGGTCGCCTTCCGGGGCGCCCCATACGGCCTGTGCCGGGATGTCGTCGACGGCTTTGGCCACCTTTTCGGCGCGGGTGCGCACCATTTTCTGGTGGTTCGACGGGTCGTGCGAGATGCAGCCCTTCACGCAGTCTTTTTCAAGACCGCCGACACGGTGTTCCAGCCCCGCCTTGCCGGGGAATGCCCAGCCGCGGGCCAGGTTTTCGTTGCGCACGTAGGGCATGAAACCGCCTTCGGGGGCTTCGTCCACGATCGGCGGGGTGATGGCCGGGTAGTCCTTCATCGCGGGGATGCGCCACGGCTCCGAGCCGTTGGCGATGAACCCGTCGGTCAGCAGGATCACGGGGGTCATATGCTCCATGGCCAGGCGTCCGGCCTCGAATGCGTAGTGGAAGCAGTCGCTGGGCGACGATGCCGCCACGACGATCACGGGGCACTCGCCGTTGCGGCCGTAGAGCGCCTGCGCCAGATCGCTCTGCTCGGTCTTGGTCGGAAGTCCCGTCGAGGGGCCGCCGCGCTGTACGTCGACCACCACCAGCGGCAGTTCGGTCATCACGGCCAGTCCCAGCGCCTCGCTCTTGAGCGACAGGCCGGGACCCGAGGTGGTCGTCACGGCGAAGTTGCCTGCGAAGGCCGCGCCGATGGCGGTGCAGATGCCCGCGATTTCGTCTTCGGCCTGGACGGTCTTCACCCCGAGGTCTTTGCGCTTGGCCAGCTCTTCGAGGATTACGGTGGCCGGGGTGATCGGGTACGAGCCGCAGAAGAGCGGCAGCCCGGCCTTTTCGGCCGCGGCGCACAGACCCCATGCCGTGGCGACGTTACCGCTGATCGAGCGGTAGGTGCCTTTTTCGAGCGGTGCGGGCGCTACGGTGTAGGTGTTTGCGAACTGGTGCGTATTGGCTGCGTAGTCGTACCCCGCCCGGATGGCCAGCTTGTTGGCTTCGGCTATGGCGGGGTTCTTCTTTGCGAATTTGGTTTCGATATATTTGATTGCGTACGCTTCCGGCCTGTCGAACAGGTAGAAGCAGATGCCCAGTGCGAACATGTTTTTGCACTTGGTTACGGCCTTGTTGTCGAGGCCGGTCTCCCGGAGCACTTCGCGCGTCATCGAGGTGATGTCGGGAATGACGACGTTGTACTCGTCGAGTTGCAACTCGGCGATGGGGTCGAGCGTGGCGAAGCACGCCTTTTTGAGGTGGTCTTCGGTGATCGAATCGCCGTCGATGATGACCGTCGCACCCGGTTTGAGCCATTTGCGGTTGGCCTTGAGCGCTGCGGGGTTCATCGCCACCAGCACGTCGCAGTAGTCGCCGGGGTTGAGCTCCCGGTGGCTGCCGAAGTGAACCTGGAATCCAGATACGCCCGCCACGGTACCCTGTGGCGCGCGGATTTCGGCAGGGTAGTCGGGGAAGGTCGAGATCCCGTTCCCGAGCAGTGCCGAGGTGTCTGAGAAAAGCGTGCCCGTAAGCTGCATGCCGTCGCCCGAGTCGCCTGAAAAGCGGATCACGACATCCTGCAACTCCCGTACATTGGTTTTGTCCATGTCTTGTTTCGGATTAGTAGGGTTTTGAAAACAATATCACAAATATATAAATTTATTGTCAGATTGTTCACGGCGGATGACTTTTTTGCGGCTCTAATCCGGCGGTTTTTTCTCTTTGTGCCTCCGTATTGCTGATAATCCTGCTTTCGGAGGCTCGTTTTGCGTTTTATTTGTTACCGGATTTGTGAATTTGGTTGCGATTTGATAGCGGCCTTATTATTAAAATTTTTTGCGAATGCTGCTTCCGGATTGTAAGTGCTGCTCCGGATTTTTCGCTGTAATTTGCCTTCTTCCGTTCTTCCTGCTGTTGCTTCCGCCGCTGTTCCCGTCTTGCCCCGCCGCTGTTTCTGTCGTTGTTCTTTCTGCTGCCCCGGCTGCCCCGGCTGCTCCTGCGCTGTTCCCGTGGCTCTTCCCGCCGCTTTTTTGTCGCTTCCTTCGCCGAACTTCCCGTGCCGTCCCATGCGCCCTGTCCCGCCCTGTCCTGTCCTGTCCTGTCCTGTCCTGTCCTGTCCTGTCCCGGGCAGCCCCCGTTTCGGGTACGCAACCCGCATTGGGAGTTATACGAAAGGCCGCTGCAAAATTGCGTTGCAGCGGCCTCGTTGCCGTAACCTGTTTGTTATGCCGTATCCGGCCGGGAAATCCTGCAGGGATAGTGGCCCGGAAAATCTTGCGGGGGTGCCTGTCCGGCGTATTTTGCATGGGCGCCCGTGATCCCTGCGTGGTTCGGTTGCCGGGGCGGGCAGGCTTGGACGTCTACCGGATACGGTTTCGGACGTAAACGAGTTTCAGCTCCTTATTTTCCGACGGGCGCTCTTCGATTTCGACTATTTTCGAAAGGGATTTTACCAGCAGCGACAGTTTTTTGTACCCGTAATTGCGGGGGTCGAAATCCGGCATCTTCTTGGTGAGTACCCCGCCCACGATTCCGAGGAAGGCCCAGCCGCTGTCGTCGGCGGCGTCTTCGATCGTGTTTGCGAGCAGTGTCTTGAAATCGTCGTCGATCGGACGGATGATCGGCTGGGGCTGTGCCGTATCCGGAGCCGGGGCGGCCTTCTTCTCCGCAGCGGCGGGTTCTGCGGGGGCTGCCTCCGCAGCAACGTGTTCCGCGACGGCTGCTTCCGGCATGTCTGTTTCGGGTGCATTGCGCCCCTGATGTTTTTTCGCGTTTTTTTTCGGCGTCGCAGCTTTGGCTGCCGGCACAGCTGCCGCTGTTTGTGCCGGTGCCGTTACCGGAGCCGGGGCGGGTGCGGGCTGCCCGAGTATCTCGACATAGATGAATTTGTCGCACGATTTGATGAACGGCTTGGGGGTCTTCTTCTCCCCAAAACCGAGTACTTCCCGTCCCGATTCGCGGATGCGGCTCGCCAGGCGGGTGTAGTCGCTGTCGCTCGACACGATGCAGAATCCGTTGACCGACTCTTTGTGCAGGATGTCCATCGCGTCGATTATCAGCGCCGAATCCGTCGCGTTCTTGCCTGTCGTGTAGGCGTATTGCTGGATCGGGGTGATCGAATTCTCGAGCAGCACGCTTTTCCATGCCGCGAATTTCGGGTCTGTGAAATCGCCGTAGATACGCTTGATCGTCGGCGTGCCGTAGTTGGCGATTTCGTCGAGTATGTCCTTGATTTTCCGGTGCGAGATGTTGTCGGCGTCGATCAGCACCGCGAATTTTTTATCGGATAGTTCCATGTCGGGCGGTTTTATTTTCCGAAAGATAGGAAATTTTTTCGGAATCGGGGTGCCGGTTCATCTTCTTTCGCGGCAGGTTCCCGGCTGCGGGTTCCGCCCTTCCCGCTTCTGCTGTGCCGTTTTTGCAGTACAATGTCCGGCAGCGGGTTTGCGGCGGACATCGGAGCGCTGCCGCCGGGACAGTTTCCCGGGAGAGACGTGCGCCCCGTCCGGGCCGCTACCGGATCGAGTTCATCCTGATGCTGGCCTTGACCAGCGCGATTGCCCTTATGCGGTTGAGCGCCACGTCCTTGTCGGCGTGGTGCGGGTTCTGGCTCACGAGTTTCACATACCCCTCGCGGTCGGATTTCTGAATGTATTTCACCGTCACGTACTCCTCGCCGTCGATGTCGATCGACAGCAGATACATGTCGCCCCAGAAGATATCGTTGATGTCGCCCAGCTGTTTGTAGAGTACGATGTCGCCGCTTTTGAGCAGCGGGTACATCGAATCCCCTACGATATATATGGCGCCGTCGCATTTGGGCAGGTTGGGAATGTGGATGAAATTCACGGGTTTGGCCTGCGCCTGGTCGGCGAACAGCGGTACCAGTCCCGCCGTGCCCTCGATCGAGTAGAGGGGCACGCTCTGCAACGGCAGCGAATTGTCCGTACGGTGCATGTAAGCTGTCAGGTCGGGTTCGGCGTTGAACATGTTGCCCTTGGCGCTTTCGAGCCATTCGGGATTTACGTTCAATTCCTGAACCAGGATGTTCCGGTTGCGTGCCGAGAGCCCCGCCTTGCCGGTCTCGATCATCGAGAGCGCCGCCTTGCCGATGCCAAGCCGCTGTGCCAGTTGTTCTTGCGTCATCCCCAACTGTTTCCGTATCAGTTTTACCCGTTCGTTCATAGCTTTTAATCGGAAAATTTTATATTAAAAAATTGAATGTTTTATTTGGAAATTCAATATTTGAACTTATCTTTGTCCTGCAAAGTTAAACAATTTATTTCTGTCTGCAAATTTATTTGCAAAAATCTTGCTAATTATCAATTATGTATTCGGTTTCACCTGAACTTTACCATGAGGCGGCGGCACGGTTGTCGGACGCCATCGACGGCGGGAACTATTTTTCGGGTTCGCTCGCGTTCCGCTTCGGCGATACGGACTGCCGCCTCACGGCGTCGGTCATCGTCTACCGCGGCCGCCTTTCGCTGCCCGAAGGGGTGCAGCACCCCGTTACGGATCTCGTGCCCGTCTGGTGGGAATTCCACACCACGCAAGCCGGGGGCGAAGTGCTCAACGACTTCGACTTCTCCGAGCTGAAGCGCTGCGTGTAATCCGCCTCATCCGTTCCGGCCATCCCTCCGGGCCCGGCGCAGCCGCCGGAACGGCATTTTCTTCCGAACCTCCCGCCGCGGCGCCGCGCATAGGGTTCAAAAATCAAACCAATGTCTGTTAAAACCGACCCGGCCTCTGCGGAAATTCCTTCCGCAGAGGTTTTCGTACCTGCCGCCATCCTCGATCCCGATTTCCCCGGCCTTCGCGCCGCGCCCGGCCAGCCCCTTTCCTGCGTCCAGTCTGTACTCTCCGGTCAGCCCGATCCCTCGGGATCTTCCGTTCCCTGCGCCCAATCGGTTCCCTGCGATCAGTCCGTTCCCGGCGATATTTCCGTCGCCTCCGGTCAGCCCGTCACACCCGGCCTTCCAGCTGTGTCCGTCCGGCCTGTTTCCCCCGCCCAAGGTGCCATTGCCGGCCGGCCCGCCGTGCCCGGGTACGGGGCGGTCTGCACGGATGGAGCCGGGCCGTCCGGGGCTCCCTCCTCCGCTGCGGGTGTGCCCCCTTCGCTGGGCGCATTCGCGCTGGCGGTCTATCCCTTCCTCGAGCTGCAACCCTTCCACCGGGCGTATTACCGTGTGCTGGAGGCTTTTGCCGCCGGACGCATCCGGCGTCTGATCGTCACCATGCCGCCCCAGCACGGCAAGAGCGTCGGCGCGACGACACTGCTTCCGGCCTACGTGCTGGGGCTCGATCCCGACCTGCGCGTTGCGATCGCCTCCTATTCCGGGGCGCTGGCTTCGAAATTCAACCGCCGCGTGCAACGTATCATCGAATCGCGCGAATATGCCGCGCTCTTTCCCGCCACGACCATCAAACAGGGGGCGAAGCCGCCCGGTTATATCCGTACGGCCGACGAAGTGGAGGTCATCGGCCGCCGCGGCGGGCTGCTCTCCGTCGGGCGCGAAGGGGCGCTCACGGGTAACCGAGTCGACTGCTTCATCCTCGACGACCTCTACAAGGATGCCCTCGAAGCCAATTCGCCCATCGTCCGCGCCAATTGCTGGGAGTGGTATACCTCGGTCGTGCGGACGCGCATGCACAACGCCTCGCGCGAACTGATCGTCTTCACTCGTTGGCACGAAGAAGACCTTATCGGCACGCTCGCCGCGCGTGAACCCGTCGTCGAATTCACCCGCTGGGCGCAACTCGACGGGCTGTCCCCCGACACGTGGCTGCATCTGAATTTCGAGGCGCTGAAAACCTCGCCGCCTACCGAGGTCGACCCCCGTGTCCCGGGCGAGGCGCTGTGGGAGGGGCAGCAGGGGCGTGCGTTGCTCGAAGCCAAACGGCGGCTCGACCCGCTGCAATTCGAAAGTATGTACCAGGGGCATCCCTCGTCCCGCGAGGGTTTGCTCTACGGGCTGAACTTCGCCGAGTACGACCAGTTGCCGCACGAGATCGTCCGCCGCGCCAACTATACCGATACGGCCGATACGGGCGACGACTACCTCTGTTCGCTCTCGTATGCAGTCGATGCCGACGGGGTAGTCTACATTACCGATGCCGTCTATTCGCGCGAACCGATGGAGGTCACCGAGCCGCTCGTGGCCGGGATGCTCCTGCGCTCCGATACGCGGCAGGCGGCCGTCGAAAGCAATAACGGCGGCCGCGGTTTTGCACGCTCGCTGCAGGCTTTGGCACCCTCCGTGCGCATCGAATGGTTCCACCAGGGCGCCAACAAGGAGGCGCGCATCCTCTCCAATTCGGCCACGGCGCTGCACCTCGTGCGCTTTCCCCGGGGCTGGAACCTGCGCTGGCCGGAGCTATACGCCCACCTGACGACCTACCGCCGCCGGTTCCGCGCCAACCGCTGGCACGATGCCGCCGACGTGGTGACCGGTATCGTCGAGCGCGAAGCCCCCGGCCGCAACCGCGCCCGGGTGAGAGGTGTCCGGTTCCTGTAATTCCCGCTCCCCGGCGGCATGACGGGGCGCTGCATCCTCCGCCCGTGCCTTCCCGACGGTTCCGGCGCCGCCCGGCAGAGAATTAACAATTAATTCGTATGGGATATGGTGCGTTCCGTTTTGTTTTTCGTACCTTTGGTGCGGTTAATTAGGTTTGCACTAATCCACAACAAAATGAAAGCACTGAAAATCGGAAATTTGCTCGCTCCCGTCCCCATCGTGCAGGGCGGTATGGGCGTAGGCATATCGCTCGCGGGACTGGCTTCGGCCGTCGCCGACCAGGGCGGCATCGGCGTCATTTCGTCGGCCGGCCTGGGAGTGATTTACAAAGACTATTCGAAAGATTACCGTACGGCCTCGATCTGGGGGCTGAAACAGGAACTGAAAAAGGCACGCGAGGCCACGAAAGGCATCGTCGGCGTGAACGTCATGGTCGCCATGTCCAATTTCGCCGACATGGTCAGAACCGCCATCGCCGAGAAGGCCGACATCATCTTCTCGGGCGCCGGGCTGCCGCTCAACCTGCCGTCGTTCCTTACCGAAGGAGCCAAAACCAAACTGGCACCCATCGTATCGTCGGCGCGCGCCGCGAAACTGCTGTGCCGGAAATGGTTTGCCGAGTATAAGTACATTCCCGACGCCATCGTGGTCGAAGGCCCCAAGGCGGGCGGCCACCTCGGCTATAAGGAGGAGCAGCTTGTCGACGAGCACTATGCGCTCGAGAGCATCGTTCCCGAAATCGTCGCCGAAGTACATGCGTTCGAGGCCGAGCACGGCTGCCATATCCCCGTCATCGCCGGCGGCGGTATCTATACCGGCGAGGATATCTACCGCATCATGTCGCTGGGCGCCGAGGGTGTGCAGATGGGCACCCGCTTCGTCACGACCGACGAGTGCGACGCCGACCCGGCGTTCAAGCAGAGCTACCTCGATGCCACGCAGCAGGATATCGAGATCATCAAGAGCCCCGTGGGTATGCCGGGGCGGGCCATCCACAGCTCGTTCCTCGACCGGGTGAAGGAGGGGTTGAAACGCCCCAAGAACTGCCCGTTCGACTGCATCAAGACGTGCGACGTGACGCACAGCCCCTACTGCATCATGCTGGCGCTCTACAACGCCTTCAAGGGGAAATTGCAGAACGGCTATGCCTTCTGCGGCGCCAACGCATGGCGGGCCGAAAAGATCCAGTCGGTACGCGACCTGATGGCTTCGCTCAAAGCCGAGTACGACAATTTTTCGCTGAAGGGAAAACTCTTCGGCGTAAAATAATCCGGTCTCCGGAAAATCCGGGGATGCCCGGAGGAAAAAAGGCTCCCGACCTTTCGAGGTCGGGAGCCTTTGTGTTGTCCCGAACTGGCCGGATGCTGTCCCGGAATACCCGGGAGCGCTCCCGAATCGATCGTTGCCCTCCCGAAATAACCGCGGTGGCCTCCCTGCGCAGTGCTGAGGCTTCCGGGCGGCTATTGCTTTTTCTCGAAATGCTGGTAGTCCTTCAGGCTTTTCCAGTGGCCGCCCCAGGTGAACCCGTGGCGCAGGAACTCCCGGCAGCAGGGGTCGTCCTCGGCGATCTTGTAGGGGAAATCCCGCGTCCGGTCGGCATATGGGGCTGCTTCCGCGGGGTCGATGATCGTGCGGCCGCCGTTCGTTTTGACATAAGGGTTGTAGCGCGGGTTGATGTCGACGGCCATGCCCCGGCTGTGGTTGGAGAGCACCCCGGTTCCCGCGATGAACCGGAAGTTGAATGCCGAAGAGTTGTTGGCCCGCATCGAAGGGCCGTCCTGTGCGTCGTATTCGTCGATTAGCACCATGCGTTCGATGGGGTAGGCCGCGTCGTAGAGCACCCGGAAGATTTCCAGCAGGTCGCCGCTTATGGCCTCGTTGCAGACCAGTTCGCCCAGCAGGGTTTCGCCTGCGAGGTTGCGGTGCAGCACCCGCAGGTAGCGGAGCTCCGAGCGGGGGACGGTGCAGTCCGGCTTGTAGGATTTGCCGTACATGCGCGCGAAGAGTGCGTCGCCGATCTCCGAACTGGCGAAACAGCGGTCGATGCCGTATTCCGCCACCGCTTCTTCCGAGACCTTTTCCCCGGCGCGCCATGCGCGAAGCCGCTCCGCATCGCCGTCGCCGGCGTATGCACTGCCGATCCCCGCCAGGAGCAGCACGAATGCCGCGAGCCGTTTCATCTTCCCGGCCGCATTACAGCTCTTCGAGCCGTGCCACGGGCGACACGTCGAGCGACGAGAAGTCGCCGTGCTGGTAGTGGTAGTAGCCTGCCATGGCGATCATCGCGGCGTTGTCGGTCGTGAACTTGAATTCCGGCAGGAACGTGCGCCAGCCGCGCTTGAGGCCCTGCTCGACGATGCCGTTGCGCAGTCCCGAGTTGGCCGATACGCCCCCGGCGATGGCGATGTCGCGGATGCCCGTGTCCTTCGACGCCCGTACCAGTTTGTCGAGCAGGATCTCCACGATCGTGCTCTGGAGCGACGCGCAGAGGTCGGCCTTGTTGCGCTCGATGAAATCGGGGTCGCCGGCCACGGCGTCGCGCAGCATATAGAGGAACGAGGTCTTGAGCCCCGAGAACGAATAGTCGTAGCCGTCGACATGGGGGTGTGCCAGGCGGAACGCCTTGGGGTTGCCCTCCTTTGCCAGGCGGTCGATCACCGGGCCGCCGGGGTAGGGCAGGCCCATGACTTTGGCGCATTTGTCGAACGCTTCGCCTGCGGCGTCGTCGATCGTCGTGCCGATGATCTCCATATCGAGCGGCGAATCCACGCGTACGATCTGCGTATGCCCGCCGCTGACCAGCAGGCAGAGGAACGGGAAGCCGGGATGGGGCAGTTCGCGGTCGGGCAGGTCGATGAAGTGCGAGAGGATATGCCCCTGCAGGTGGTTGACCTCGACCATCGGGATGTCGTGCGCCACCGAGAGCCCCTTGGCGAACGATACCCCGACGAGCAGCGAACCCAGCAGCCCGGGGCCGCGCGTGAAGGCGATGGCATCGATCTCCCCGACGGTGAGCCCGGCCTCTCGGAGTGCCGTGTCGACCACCGGTATGATGTTCTGCTGGTGCGCCCGCGAAGCCAGTTCGGGGATCACGCCGCCGTATTTTATGTGCACGGCCTGGGAGGCGATCACGTTCGACAGCAGCAGGTTGTTGCGGATCACGGCAGCCGACGTATCGTCGCACGAGGATTCGATGCCGAGAATTGTAATATCCATCCGGTTTTTCGTTTTTTTTAACTATTTTAGTTAAATTTGCAGGTTATAACGACCTATCAATGCGCAAAGGTATAAAAATATTGGGAAAGGTGTTCTCGGTAGCGGTTTTGTTGCTGATAATTCTGCCCATGGTGCTTTCGTTGCTGCTCGATATTCCCGCCGTGCAGAACTACGTGGTACAGAAAGCCGTGCGCATGGTATCCAGGAAGCTCGAAACCACCGTGAGCATCGACCGCGTGGACATCGGGCTTTTCAGCAAGGTCAAGGTCAAGGGTTTCTACGTCGAGGATTACCAGCGCGACACGCTGCTCTACGTCGGCAGCCTCGACGCCTACATCACGGGGCTGGGCATTTTCGGCGGCGGGGTGGTGTTCAGCCGCGGCGAGATCAGCGGGGCGAAGCTCTACCTGCGCGAGACCCCCGAGGGGGAGATGAACATCAAGCAGATCGTCAACCGCATCAGCGACCCCGACAAGCCCCGGAAGGGCAATTTCCGCCTGTCGCTGCGCAAGGCTTCCATCGAAGGCATGGATCTCTGCCTGGAGCGGCTCACGCGGCGCGACCCCGAATTCGGCATCGACTTCGGCCACATGCACCTCTACGGCATCTCGGCGCGTGTCGGCGACTTCACCATCGACGGGCAGTCGATCTATACCACCATCGAGGCCATGTCGGCCCGTGAGCGCAGCGGCTTCGTGCTCGACCGGTTCTCGGGACGTTTCTACCTCACGAACGGTGCGCTGGGCTTCGAGGATACCTCCGTCGTCACGCCCCGTTCGAACGTCGACATCCCCTACATTTCGCTCGTCGGCGATTCGTGGGCCGGCTACAAGGATTTCCTGGGCGAGGTGCGCATCGACGGCAAGCTGCGCAACAGCACCGTCTCCACGGACGACATCGCCTATTTCGCCCCGCGGCTCCGCGGGTGGCATACCGTTTTCAGCAATATCGACATCGAGGTCGCGGGCGTCGTCTCCGACTTCACGGGCAAGGTCAGGAGCCTGCAGGTGGGTGAGGGAACGTGGTTCACGGCCGACGCCGCGATCAAGGGGCTGCCCGACATCCGCGCGACGCATTTCGACCTGACGATCCCGCGCCTGACCTCCACGGCCGAATCCATCGACGCCCTGGCTGCCGGCATCGGCGGCCGTGCGCTCTCCGACAAGCTGGTCGCGATCCTCGGGAATTCGGGCGACATCGACGTCAACGCCCGTTTCCGCGGGCTGCTCTCGTCGTTCGACATGCGGGTGGGTGCCAAGACCGACGTGGGCGGCATCGACTGTAACCTGCAGATGAGCCCCTTGCGCGACGGGCGCAGCAGCGTCAAGGGCGATGTGGCCGCGCGCAACCTCAGGCTGGGCGAACTGCTCGGCCGCCGCGACCTGCTGGGCAACGCCACGCTTACGGCCTTCGTCGATGGCGTCGTCGGGCGTGGTTTCACCGACGCCAATGTCGTGGGCAACGTCACGCAGCTGGGCTTCAACGGCTATGTCTACGATTCGCTGCGCCTCGACGGGCGGCTGCGCAACCGCGAGTTCGACGGCCGTATCACGGCACGCGACCCCAACCTCGATTTCGATTTCCTCGGCATGGTCGACTTCAACGACTCGGTGCCCCGTTACGACTTTACGATGGATCTGCGCCGTGCCGACCTGGCCCGGCTGCATGTCAACCGCCGCGACTCGGTCTCGGAACTTTCGGCGCATATCGTCGCCAAGGCCGGCGGCCGCTCGCTCGACGACCTGAACGGCCGCATCCGGGTCACCGACGTCCTCTACCGCTATAACGACAAGCAGCTCACGTCGAAGAGCATGACCGTCACGGGCGAGAACTCGGCCCGGAGCAAGTTGGTCGAACTGCGCTCGGACTTCGCCGACGCCACGTTCCGCAGCAAGACCAGCTACCGCGAGGTCTTCCGCTACCTGCGTGCGAGTGCCTGGAAATACCTCCCCCTGTTGCGGCACGGCGACGAGGAGTCGGGGCCCCGCGCATCTGGGGTGGCCGTCGCCAACGACTTTTCGCTCCTCTCGGTCGACATCCGCCATATCGACCCGATCGCCGACGCCATCTCGCCCGGCCTGCAGGTGGCCGACGGCTCGTCGCTGCAACTGCTTTTCAACCCCGCGAGCGACCAGCTTTCGCTCAAGGCGACTTCGGAATATATCGAACGCAAACGTATGCTGGCCACGCGGCTCAACGTCAACGCTTCGAACCGGGGCGATTCGCTCACGGTCTATGCTTCGGCCGAAGACCTCTATGCGGGTATGCTCCACCTGCCGGGGCTTTCGCTCACGGGCGGTGCCAAGCAGGGGCGCGTGCAGCTTTCGGCAGGGTTCAACGATACGCTGCGCAAGGTATCCGGACTGGTGGGCGTCCGGGCTGACGTAGTCGACGAGCACGGGCCCAACGGCCGCGTCGTCGACCTGCGCATCCTGCCGTCGCACATCACCCGTGGCTCGAAGACCTGGCAGATTTTCGCCCACAAGATACAAATCGACACGGCGCAGGTCGTGATCGACAAGTTCTTCGTGATGAACCGCGAGCAGGAATTGCTGCTGGACGGCGTCGCTTCGCGCAGCCGCGAGGATTCGGTGACGCTGCGCCTGCGCAATTTCGACCTCGCGCCCTTCACGCAGGTCATCGAACGCATGGGCTACGTCTTCGAGGGGCGCACCAACGGCTCCGCGACGATGAAATCAGCGCTCCATGCGGGCGAGATCACGGCCGACATCCTGCTCGACAGCCTCCAGGTCAACGACATACCCGCGCCGCCGCTGCGCCTCACCTCGCGCTGGGATTTCCTGCGCAACCGTGCGGGCGTTACCGTCACCGACCGCCATAAGCGCGATACGCTGGTGCGGGGGTTCTACGTCCCGTCGCAGGTGCGCTACTATGCCCGCCTGGACGTCGACAGCCTCGACATGGGGCTGCTCGACCCGATCCTCACGGGCGTCATTTCCGATACCCGGGGGCACGCCTCCGCCGAGCTGGTGCTCCAGGGGCAGCGCCGCGAAGCCGACCTCGCGGGCGAAATCCGCGTCACGGGACTGTCGACGTGCGTCGATTTCACGCAGGTGCCCTACACCATGCCCCGGGCGGTGCTGAACGTCAGGGGCAACCGCTTCCGGGCTTCGAACGTCCCGATATTCGACCCCGAGGGCAACGAGGGGCGCTTCGACATCGACCTGAGCCTGCAACACCTCTCGAACATCGCTTACGACGTACGCGTCGCACCCCGGCAGATGATGGTGCTCAACACCACCCCGCAGGACAACGACTCTTTCTACGGCAAGGTCTACGCCACGGGTTCCGCCCGCATTTCGGGCGACAAGGGGCTCGTGAAGATGGATATCGCCGCCACGACCGACGACCGTTCGTCGTTCTTCATGCCGCTGTCCAGCAAGTCCAATATTTCGAGCGCCGACTTCGTGACCTTCAGGGAACCGGCCAGGGCCGATACCGTCGACAACCTCGCCCGCAAAAAAATGATGTTCGAACGCAAGCGGCAGCAGAAGTCCGACGCCGGCAGCCGGATGGATATCTCGCTGGCGCTGAACGTGCGGCCGGGCGTCGAGGTCGAACTCACCGTCTCGGGCAATACGCTCCGGGCGCGCGGCGACGGTACGCTCAACCTGCAGATCAACCCCCGTTCCAACGTCTTCGAGATGTACGGCGACTATACCATCACCGAGGGGAGCTTCCTCTTCTCGCTGCAGAACATCATCAACAAGAAGTTCGTCATCGAGGATGGCTCCACAATCCAGTGGACGGGCTCGCCGATGGATGCCATGCTCAACATCAACGCCATCTACAAGCTCAAGGCGTCGTTGCAGCCCCTGTTGCAGGGTACGTCCGACAACCTCGCGGCTGACCGTTCGGTGCCCGTGGAGTGCGTCATCCACCTCGGCGAGCGGCTTTCCAACCCGGCCGTCACCTTCGACGTGCATGTCCCCGGCACCGACCCCGAGACGCAGACCGTGATCGCCAATGCCCTCACCACGCCCGAGACGGTCGATACGCAGTTCGCCTACCTGTTGCTGTTCAACAGCTTCATGGGCGAGAACAGCTCGTCGTCGTCGAACATCGGCACCTCGGTCTCGGCCGCCACGGGTCTGGAATTCGTGTCGAACATGGTGAGCAACCTGCTCTCGAACGACGACTACAACATCGTCATCCGCTACCGTCCCAAATCGGAACTGACCAGCGACGAAGTGGACTTCGGCCTTTCGAAGAGCCTGATCAACAACCGCCTGTTCGTCGAGGTCGAGGGCAACTACCTGATCGACAACAAGCAGGCTGTGAACAGTTCGATGTCCAACTTCATGGGCGAGGCGTACATCACCTACCTGATCGACCGTGCCGGGACGCTCAAGGCCAAGGCCTTCACGCAGACCATCGACCGTTTCGACGAGAACCAGGGTCTGCAGGAGACCGGCATCGGTATTTATTTCAAGGAGGATTTCAATAATTTCCGGGATCTGCGGAGGCGTATCAGGGAGCGTTTCACCAACAAGAAACGCAAGGCGCGGCGCGAAGCCCGGCGGCAGGCCGCCCGCGAGGAAAAGGAGCGGCTGCGGCAGCCGGCGGATACGCTTTCGGCCCTGCGGCCCGTTATGGATAAGAAGGACGAAAACAACTGAACGGCAGAAAAAGAACTCGAATCAAACAATAACAATTTTTCTTTAAACTATGATGACATTTTTGCAGGCTGCCGAGGCGGTGGCCACCAGTGAAGAAACCCGCATGGGACTTTGGAAACTGTTTTCGATGGGCGGCTGGCTGATGTGGCCGCTGCTGGCGCTGGGCGGCGTGACGATCTTCATCTTCGTCGAGCGCTTCATGGCCATCCGCAAGGCGTCGGTGCTGGACATGAATTTCATGAACCGCATCCGCGACTACATTTCCGACGGCAAGATCCATACGGCCGTGAACCTGTGCAAGAAGACCGACACGCCGATTGCCCGCATGATCGAGAAGGGTATTGAACGCATCGGCCGCCCGATGAGCGACGTGCAGACCGCCATCGAGAATGTCGCCAACCTCGAAGTCTCGAAGCTCGAAAACGGCCTTCCCTTCCTGGCGACGATCGCCGGCGGCGCTCCGATGATCGGTTTCCTCGGTACGGTGCTCGGGATGGTGCAGACCTTCATGGACATGGCGGCTGCGGGCGGCACGGTCGACCTGAGCCTGCTGGCCAGCGGCATGTACGTGGCGATGGTCACCACGGTCGGCGGTCTTATCGTCGGCATCCCGGCCTATTTCGGCTACAACTACCTCGTGGCACGCATCGAGAAGCTGGTCTTCCAGATGGAGGCCAACTCGATCGCCTTCATGGACATCCTGAATCAACCCGTTCAAAAATAACGCGCTATGGCAATTAAACACGGATCGAAAGTCGATAAATCCTTCTCGGCATCGTCGATGACCGACCTGATGTTCCTGCTGCTGCTGTTCCTGCTGATCGCTACGACGCTGATCAACCCCAATGCCCTGAAGCTGATGCTTCCCAAGAGCTCGAACATGCTCAAGGACAAGGCGGTTACCACGGTGTCGATCCAGGATACGGGGCACGGCAAGTACCGCTACTATGTCGAATTGCAGGACGTGGGGTCGGTCGAGGGCGTGGAACGGGCGCTCAAATCGCGCCTCGACGGGCAGAAGGAGCCCACCGTATCGCTGCATGCCGATAAGACGGTGGCATGGGACGAGATCATCAAGGTGATGAACGTCGCCAAGAACAACGGATATAAACTCATTGCGGCGACATCGCCGGAATAAAGGCCTATGTACTATTACGACCCGAACGGCAAGTCGCCCCGCAGGTGGGCGGCGATCGCGGCGGCAGCCTATGTGCTGCTGATCGCCGCTTCGTTCGCATTGGTCTCGTTCGATTTCCGGAAGATCCACGACAAACCCGGCGATACGATCCTGGTCGATTTCACCGAACCGCCTGTCCCCGAGCGCCCCAAGCCGCCCGTGAAGGCGGCTACCGAGCCCCGCGTGCATGACAAGGCCGCCCCCGTGGAACAGACCGCGCAGGTGGCGGGCAAGGACGAGACGACGCAGACGCCCAACCCCAAAGCGCTGTTCAAGATGAACAAGGGTGGCGCCGACGAACCCGACAATGCGGGCAACCCCCGCGCGCCTCAGGGCGAGGACAAGGCGAGCGGCGACGGCCCGGGGCTGAACCCCGACGGGCTCGACCAGCTCGACCAGGGGCTTCAGGGACGCGGCCTTGTGGGCAACCTGCCCAAACCTTCGTATCCCGGTTCGAAGAGCGGGAAAGTCGTCATCCGCGTTACGGTGGACGCCAAGGGCAAGGTGACGGGCGCTTCCTACGAACCGAAAGGCTCGACGACCGATGCCGCCGAACTTGTCGAGGCGGCGAAGAGCGCGGCGCTGAAGGCCCGCTTCACGGAGAGCCGCGCCACGCTGCAGGGCGGGACGATCACTTATGTTTTCCGTATGGAGTAATTTTTGAAACGAGCGTATACATGCGAACCTTATTACTGACAATCCTCGGGTGTCTGGCCTTCACGGCGGGACATGCCGGGGCGGCGGCGCAAAACCCGGCCCCGGAAACGGCCGGGGCGCAGCAGGACGCGAAGGCGCGGGGGGCGCACCTTCGCATGGAGGTCGCCGGCCACGATTTCGGCGACGTACCCCGCAAGGGCGGCGACCTGGTGCGGGAATTTACCTTTACCAACGACGGCACGGCGCCGCTCGTGGTGACGCGCGTCATCACATCGTGCTCGTGCCTCAAGGCGTCGTTCCCCAAACGTCCCGTACCGCCCGGCGGACAGGGCGTGATCCGCATCACCTACGAACCCCACAAGAGCGAACCGGGCGTGTTCAACAAGGTGATCCAGGTCTATTCGAACTCCGTGGACGGACGCGATGTCATTACCGTGCAGGGCAATTCGATCGACACCCCGCCGCGCAAGATAAAGACCGACAAAGTGAAAGTGAAATACAAATAATATGGACATCCTGTTTACCAACGCAACGATTCTGCCGATGACGGCGGCCGGGGACGAACCCAGAACCTTCACGGGGGCTGTGGGCGTCGCGGGCAACCGCATCGCGCTCGTCACTGCGTCCGGCTCCGAAGCCGACGCGTTCCGCACCTGCAGTCCCGGCGTGCGGGTTATCGACTGCACGGGCCGGCTCCTGATGCCGGGCCTTGTGAATACGCATTGCCATGCGGCCATGACGCTGCAACGCAGCTATGCCGACGACATCGCCCTGATGGAGTGGCTCAACGACTATATATGGCCTTTCGAGGCGCGTCAGACGGCCGACGACGTGGCGCTGGGCATGACGCTCGGCATCGTCGAGATGCTCCTGGGCGGCGTCACCTCGTTCGTGGACATGTATTACCACGAGAACCGCTGCGTGGAGGTCGCCCGGCGGCTGGGCATCCGCGCGATGCTGGGATGCAACTATTTCGACAACAATGTCGACGAGGTGCTGCCCGAGGCGGAGAAGGCCGTTGCGCTGGCTGCTGACTGTGACCGCATACAGATTGCCCTCGCACCCCATTCGCCCTATACCGTGTCGCCCGAAAACCTGCGGCGCGGCAAGGAGCTGGCCCGCAAATGGGGGCTGCATTTCATGACCCATATCGCCGAGACGCGGGACGAGGTGCGTATCGTGCGCGAAAAATACGCCGCGACACCCGTCGAGCACCTCGATGCGCTGGGTATGCTCGACGACAAGACCATCGGCGCACACTGCATCCATGTCACCGACAGCGACATCCGCACGCTGGCCCGGCGGGGCGTGGCCGTGTCGCACAACCCGCAGAGCAACATGAAAATTTCGAGCGGCGTGGCTCCCGTCGAGAAGATGCGTGCCGCGGGTGCGCTGGTGACCATCGGCACCGACGGCACCTGCTCGAACAACGACCTCGACATGTTCGAGGAGCTGCGCACGGCGGCCTTCCTGCAAAAATCCGCCACGGGCGATCCCGTGGCACTCCCGGCCTACGAGACGCTGAAGCTGGCTACGGTCAACGGCGCCCGCGCCATGGGCTATGCGGAGGGTGAGCTGGGCGTCATCCGCCCCGGGGCGCTGGCCGACCTGATCGTCGTCGACCTGCAGAAACCCCACTTGCAGCCGATCCACGACCTTGTCTCGAACCTGGTCTATTGCGGCAAGGCGTCGGATGTCGACACGGTGGTGGTCGACGGCCGCATCGTGGTCGAAAACCGCCGTGTCGCCGGTGTCGACCTGCCGAAGCTGTATGCCGACGTCGCCGCGGCCGTGGAACGCATAACCGGGAGATAAGGGAATGCCGGGAAAAATTCGATTCGGCATGGTCGGCACCGGGTTCATCGCCGACTGGGTGCTGGCCGGGGCGCGGCAGGACGCGCGCTTCGAGGCCGTGGCGATCTGTTCGCGTACGCAGGAGAGGGCCGACGCCTTCGCTGCGAAGCACGGCATCCCGCACACCTTCACCTTGCTCGAAGAGATGGCCGCAAGCCCGCTCGTCGACGCCGTTTACATCGCCACGCCCAATTTCCTTCACGCTTCGCAGAGCATCCTCTGCATGCGCCACGGCAAGCACGTGCTGTGCGAGAAGCCCCTGGCCTCCAATGCCCGCGAGGCGCGGCAGATGGTCGCCGTCGCCCGCGAATGCGGCGTCACGCTCATGGAGGCCATGATCTCGACGCTCAACCCCAATTTCCGGGTCGTGCAGGAGTACCTGCCCCGGCTCGGGACGATCCGCCGCTATTTCGCCAGTTTCTGCCAGTACTCCTCGCGCTACGACAAGTTTCGGCAGGGGATCGTGCTCAACGCCTTTAACCCCGAACTGTCGAACGGCGCCATGATGGACATCGGGGTCTATACCGTCTATCCGATGGTCGCGCTGTTCGGGCGACCGCTGGAGGTCGAAGCGCAGGGCATCGTCCTCTCCTCGGGTGCCGACGGGCAGGGCGCCGTCAATTTCCGCTACGAGGGGATGAATGCCACGGTGCTCTATTCCAAGATCGCCAATTCGTCGCTTCCGGCCGAGATCCAGGGCGAGGAGGGCAACCTGTTGCTGGACGCCATCCACACCATCCGCGACGTGGCGTACCTTCCGCGCCCGGCGGCCGCTTCGGGGCGGGGCGCCGGGCCCGTCCGCCACAGCGTCGGACTCCCTCTG
>UMIC01032537.1_pt1 | contig 20254 bp, 21 predicted proteins | sample 1965681 | NCBI WGS metagenome assembly UMIC01 (sample SAMEA4836114, study PRJEB28245) | human gut metagenome | biome: gut microbiome; material: fecal sample | place: Denmark | collected 2008
TAAGGGGATTGGCGTTGTTGAAGTTAGTCCAATCCGTCATTTGCGTCGGTCCCGGACCTAGGCCGCCTTGTGCGAAACCGTTAGCGTCCTTCTGGGCGTTGAAAGGCTTCTGGCTGTCCAGCGTGGCGTACTCGACGGCGAATAGCCAGAACAGGATCTTGTGGGCGTTATAGGTATACATTTCCCATCCGCTGCCTCTTTTCCTCGCGGCTTGTCGGAATTGGTCTCGGGTGAGGTTGGTGACGGGGCGGCCGAGTAGGGAACGGTAGGTATCATCCCATTCAGCGGTATTGTCGCCACCTCTAAAATTAGTTGAATTAGGATCACTTAATTTACTAGCTCCAGCCGCCGAACATAATAAATTATCGGTTCTATACATTCTGGCTTCATATGTTGAGATATAGAACTTATCTACATGTTTATACCCAGGTAATGGAATTTCGGACAACATCTTCCTAAATTTAGTGCCATTAAAATACAATTTATACCAATGTTCAGGTATCTCTGTCATAACGGCATAATCCAAATAGCTTCCACCCCATGAAAGCTCATTATCCAAATATTCTTTAACTCCACCATCTCTATCCAAAAGACACCTTCTCATCTTACTCTGCACCGGCAACTCCCTATGCAATTGCATATTACCTACTCTAACCCCATCAGGACTAGATGATGCAGTATCCCATTCAACACCGTATGCATATCTTTCTTCTAGATCTGGTATATCTTCCCAAGCTGGAGACCACTCGGTCGAAATGTCACCATATTCAAGTTTAATCTTATGGATGGTGGAAGTTGATGTGCCAGTTTTAGGAGAACTAAATACAACCATATGTGTATTATCAGCTACTGCATCTCCGATATTAGTAATCCATTTAAAAGTCTTACTGGCCTTCCCATTCACAAAGTCAGCCTTACTGAACTGAGCCATAGAACCTACTGCACCAGTAGAGTTATATATAGTGAACATTTCCTTATCATCACCCAATTCTCCAAAAATAGTCAATGTTACTTGTGTTCCTTTAGATATCGGTTCAGTTAGCCAATAATCAGCGATATTGTAATTCGAATTACTCACCTCCTTCCCTGATCCCAGCAACAGGTTCCTGCCGTACACGGGCAGCTTGCGGTACTTGCCATCAGCCATCAGAGACTTATCCTTGTCCCCCTTGGTCTCCAGCGTTATCGACACGTCCGGATCTTCGTTTTGGGCCTTGTCCGGCGTTATGGTTATCTGTCCGTTAGACGGGGTGGATGTGACAACGGGCTTTAACTTATTAACGTCTGTCCTTAGACCGGTGACCAGATTCCGGATATCCGTATCGTCGTAATGGTCACGCAAGTTAGGCGTGGTTATGGTTCCCTCAGCGGAGGTTATCTCCAAGACGTATTCCGTGTCCGTGTTAGTCTTTATCCTCACCTTGATGTCTTGCATCATCAACGGAAGATCGGCGTACGTATGGACACCGTCCGAGAACTTCATATTTAAATTACCGTTGGTTAATCGCTCGAAAAGCCATAGCGACGGCGGGTATATGGTGCTGTCAGCCGTCCACTCGGCGGTGGACTGCTCTATCTGTTGGTATATGTAAGCTCCTCTCTTGCTCATGATAATATCCCTTTATCGATAATTGTTACTGATTCATTGTAGTAATTCGCCCCGGTCAAGTAAATGTTCCCCGGCAAGGCGGCACCGGAAGACTCCTCCCATATGGCCTTACCCTCCACTATGTCGTGGAGCTTGTAGAACGTAACGTCTCCGGGAGCCTCCCTTAGATAGACCTCACCGCCTATAGGGTAGCTCTTGGTCTCACTGCCCTCCTCGTAGGTCACGTCGTTAGCCCCCGGGACATGGTCGATCTCCCTTGTCTTGTATACGCCGGCCACCGCCCCGTCCTGTCCTTGCGGGATGGTAAGATCTAATTCCGCCAATGGTACCCCTTCCTCGGTCTCTCCCTTCTCGGTTATCGTGGCTTGGGCCACCGTTCCCGGGAGACCGGTCGTCACCTTGCCGATCGATATCTTGGGAGAGAATCCCCTAGGGCCTCTCTGCAACACGAAGTTCATCCTGTATACGGGGTTGCCGGATGTGTCCGTGCCCCCGTCGGACAACGAGACGGAAGGATACGTGCCCGCCGTTATGGTGCCTATTGAGAATTGCGGGGTCTTCCCGGTGAAGCCTCTCATACCGGAAACGTCCACGATATAGTCGTAGCCCGTCGATGTCCTCAGATACAGCTTGCCGGTATCCTCCTCCTCCACGCTGCCCGTGTTGATGATGACGAACTTCCCCTCCGGGACGTTAGACTTGTCCGCCTCCATAGCCGAGACGGACTTATAGACCTTGTAGATCGTGAACGCCTCCGGTTTCAGTATCCTGTCCGTCTTGATATAGGTCCCGGTAGCGTAATCCCACGTGTAGACATGGAAGTCATCGCCGATATAGCCCGGGTGGTCAGACACCGACTTGGCGTTCTCAGCCGCCGTGTTCGCTTTCTCGGTTGCCGCATCCGCCCTCTCCAAGGCGTGCCTCACGTCGTTCTCGAACTGGGTCTTCAAGGCGTTCACCTCGCTCACGATAGCGTTCATCCTCTCACGCACATCGGCGGCGGCTTCCGTGGCCGGCCTCTTCAAGTCGGCGAGCGGTATGAGGTTCTGCCACATCCCGTCCTCGTAACGCCACTGTATGTAATCGGCGGTGACCTGCAAGACGATCTGTTTCCCGTCAACGCCCCTCAACAAGGATATGGCCACACGTACGAGATCGTAGGCCGATCCGGATTGCCTGAACACCGGCAAGGACGATATACCTTGCAGGCTATCGGCCTCCTCGTACTGTCCCGGGTCCTTAGACGTGGTCAGCAACAGGCCGTTGACCGCCGACGCTATCTTCTGGATGTCCTCGGGGGTTACCTCGGTGCCCGATGATAGGATGATGCTTTCCATATTACTCCACCGCTTGACTGTTCAACATCTCGTAAGTGTCGTTAAAGAATTGAGTGGCGATGGCCACCGCATCCTCCTTGCTCGTTATCACGCCGGGCTTGTCCACCGACATGAAGAATTGCCCGTTACGCTCGTAGACCAGAGATCCCACACGTACCCCGTCCCTGATAAAAGAGCCTGTTATCCGGTCTATCCGCTCATCGGTCTTGACCGAGGCGGAATACTGTATCTTGATACCGGCTACTTCCGAGTAGCCGTTTATCGTCCTTGTGTCGCTCGTTATCTCCATGGTATCATACGTTTAAAAGTTCAAAGATCTGACCGAAAGCTCCGGCGGTCAATGTCTTGTTACAACATTTCTTTATCAATAGGGACTCCTTGTCGCTAATGTCCATATCGCCATCGGCGGCGTTGATCCTTGTCATTAGCTTGTAGGACTCATATTTCTCGTCCTCGTTCATCTCATCGCCGGAAGAGTAAAGCCTAGCGCATACGATATCCTTGATGATCTGAACTTTTCCGAACTCGTCCTTCATGTCTTCCCCCTTAAAGGTCTTTAGGGGTTTGTTGAAATTTACTTTCATGATTTACTGTATTTTAGTTGTTAATAATTATTCTATATATAAAAGTCCCGTAGCGGAATCCCATTTGACATTATATCTAGTCCCTGATGTGGATTCAGTGTTTACTTGTGTTACCGAAGGCATAAGATCCATACGTAAAACGGTACGCCATATTCCGGGTGAGTCATTAGAGAACTTCTTTGTCCCAAGCTGTATATCTCTTATTCCATGCTTGCAATACAAAAAATTCATAAAACCACTATCATTTCTGGTAGACTCACATTCTAATTTTACCATATCAGAATCGTCCGCGTTAGTGACCGCTACTTTTATGGCGGTTCTCGGGACTTCGACCATAGTTCTTATCGCCAGTGATTTTTTGATGAACAAGGACGCTGTCCCCGCATCATTCGTTGTCCTATAATTATATCCTACGCTCAGTTTATACGTTGACTCATTGCTATCAGATATCCCGATCTCACATCTGCTTGAGTCCATGTACATCTTATAACTCCCGTAATATTCATTATTCGCTGTTCCATAAAGCTGATTATTGTTAATCGTAAATCCTCCAATTGTACCCCTTACTGCGTCCAAACTGGTTGCGTATAGATTATCTACGTCGATCATAGATGTCTTGATATATCCATTAACTATCACAGTGGCAGAAGTTAAGGCCTTTATTATGCTAGCCTCCTTACTCCATGCAGGAAGATTGTTAATAGCTTCTTGCGCTGATCCGGCTGTAGTTACGGCTTTAGCGGCATTTGATATGGCCGTAGCTGCGTCTTGAATAGCCTTGGAAGCGTTTGAATATGCTGTACTGGCAGTCGATTCGGCAGACGAAGCCTTACTCCATGCGCTAGAAGCGTCAGACAAGGCTTCGTTAGCTTTCGATAGAGCCGAACTAGCATTACTGCTAGCGTTATTGATCGTATTTTTGACATCCGTATTGAACATATTGAATGTCACCGCCCCTACAAGATTGATCCTCTCCGCCTTGATCGTGGTGGTGGTTGCCGTCTGGTTGATATACGATATGATATTATCGCCGTTCTCCAAGCTCTTGGCGGCGAACAACGCGTTTCCTTGCGTGGTATTGATCCACCCAGCCGTATCTATCGTATTCTGGATATTATTAACATCCGTGGATATCCCGCTTATCTTGCCATCCTGAACGGTAAGAGCGGACGATACCTCACGCCTTATGGCCGCCGTCTCCGTATCGAACTCGGTATGTGTCACCCTTGCGGCTATCTCCGTGGCCATGACCGACAACTCGCCGGTATATTTCTCGTAGATCTTGCCGGTCTCCGAGTCCACGTAATCCTTAGTGGCCAGTAACTTTATATATTCCTCCGTCTGCAAGATCCGCGTCTCAAGCTTTATCACGGCATCGGCCAGCCTGTCATTGAACAACGACACGCCGTAGATCAATATCTCGCCAGTGAATCCGATCCGGAAATCCCCGGTACCGTCCCATTTGCCGACCTTGGACAGTTTCACGTACTCGTCGGACGGCTCCAGCGTCAAGGACTCGTACAACTCCTGCCCTTGGAAACCCACCGTCAAAACACCTCGTCTCATGACCTTGTAAAACAAGGAGAAGGAGAACGTATGACCCTCCTCGCTCTCTTCCAACTCAGGAACTTTCATCACGTCGTTACGCTGGAATATATACGTGTCCTTGATGCGAAGCACGTTCCTGCTGCCATCCCTATAGATATCGGAAACCTTCCTCTTGTCCGAGTAAAAAGAACCGCCCACCCACAGGAGATTGCCGCTCACGTTGATGAGATGGATGTCGTTGGCCTCCACCCAATAACTCGTGTCCTTCCCGAACGTGGAATTGACAAGTATATTCCCGGATTCCAGAGACATGTCGTTCTTTAACCCCTCGATCTCGCTCCTCAGCTCCCCGTTCATCACTGAGAACTGTTGTTCCACGGTCATGCCGTTATCGAGGTATATGGACGAGTTCTCTATATAGATCCCGTTCAGGTAAGCCCCGTAACCCTTCAGTTGGGTCCCGTTCTTGGTACGGATCATGGAGAGGTTGCCTAGCTGGGCCTTCAGCGTGTCTTGCGTGGAAACGCCCGTGATACCGTCATATACGGCAATGAACGGCGCTCCTTGATCCGCCGATGTCAGGTAGATAAGGCCCTGCCTAGTGGTATCCCTGTCGTTACCCCAACGCATGGCGAAATCCCCCGCCTCTGGCTCGCCGGTACCCTCTATCAGCGGGTAGGCCACGTCGAAATAGTCGGATGAGATACCGATACAGCGACCGAATAGATATTTAGTGGACGTGATACCGTTCCTTCTCTGTATCCTCACTCCGTCACCTTCCCTGAGGTTCATCAGCATGAGACCGTCCATGTCGTCCATGTAGCATCTCCAACGATCGGACAGCCTCTCGACCCTCCCTATCTTGTTGATATCGGATACGATCTGGTTGCCGCCCAACCCGTATATCTGCGAATACACTATCTCGTAGGCCGTGAAGGTCTTCCTAACGAATATGTTGTCAAAGGTTCCCGTGGCCGTGGGGATGTCTATCTCCGTGCCCCAGCCGGTGAAGCCGGGGGCGAACGATATGGAGCCGATCTTGTTGCCAGCGTATATGTCGGAACGCACCTTCAACGCCTCCATGATACCGGAACCGTCGGCCTTGATCTCCCAGCCCTTGCCGTCCATGCCGTCAAGAAAGATGGAGGAGCCTATCTTCTTGTCGAAGATGATCTCTCCCGCCGCCTCGTCATTGATATCCTTGCGAAGATACCTCTTATCCAAGTCCTCAAGATCGAGGATGTCACAGGTATCCAAGCCCGTGACATGGCCGAAGTCATCAAGACCTATTCCCGCTAAAGCTTTTTTCTTTTCTTTGATAATTGAATTTGCGGTAGACGTGTCCTTATGAGATATCTCATATATATGATCATTCTTGGTAATAGATATACCCTTCCCTTCTTGAATCTCAATAAGCGAAGCCCCCCCACCGCCTTCTCCGGATTCTATTCGATAGCTCGTTATAGATCCGCCTCCAATAGCGTCTAGTGCCCTTCCAGTACGTGGAAGGGCTGTCTTTCTTATCTTACTATGACGTACATTCATTACCATATCTATATATGTACCGATATGGTGTAATACATCAGTCGTATGGTATATCGCTTAACTTGGCGGTGTCATCGGAATATCCTACAGCAGAAATATTTACGCTGCCTTTATTGAAATCAATAGCGCATCCTGCCACAATATATTCTCCTGATAAGACAGGATAATATGTTATGTAAGATAACATTGGGTTACCAGCTATCTTGGAGGTAACGGAGAATCTCTCGTTCTTTTGGCTGAAATTCGAGTGGATAGTGCACATAAGCAGACGCTCCAATATATCCGTCTGGTTTGATCGAGTGAAAGAGGTTTGTAAAGTATATTTGTCTCCTTCTTTTTTTAATATATTCCCTTTTCCTATCGGTATTCCTTCCTCATTCGCTGATATACATTTTAACGTTATATCATTAAAATCGTTAGCTACCTTCTTATTTATATAGCTCTTAAACTCATAATCATCGGCAGAAACATCTTCCTTGTTTTCTGTTATAAGCTTCATGGATATATTGTTTATCAAGATGTTTTTAACCAAGCTATCATCCAAAAGACCATCGTCACCCATACCTTTATCATCTTTGGGGTTAACGACCCTAGCCTTATTCGTGATCTCGAAAACAAGAAACCCATAACCCTTATTAGTAGGGACATCCAATCCGTCACCAGCAGACGGAATGGTCTCTATATTAAGCCGTGTAGGCATTGGATTGTATATATTTGCGTTACCAACCCACGTATCCAAGACGCTTCCAGTTACCGAAGATTCTTGACTTATCCATAACAGACATCTGCCTTGTTCTATTACCCCATTGGATACATCAACCCAAAATGATCCGTTATCATTGATAAGATCAAGGTATCTCAACGGTTTACCGGAACTATCAGTCATATACAGATTGCAATACAACTTCATTGTTCCGCTATTTGGATTGTCTTTGACTCCACTATCCTCATTAAATGGATTTTCTCTCGTATTAACGTAAGCCTGTAATATAAGATTTATAAAACATAAAGTATCCGAACCTAAAATATAATTAGGATATCTAATCCTATAAATAGGATGTATATTAGAAGGATTTGGATCATAGCCTAATAAAGCGCCCTCTATGTCTGATTCATAATCTCTCTTGTATATGGCGAACTTCCCAGAAAGATTTTCAACACCAACACATTTTGAATAATAATACAATTTAAAGTCACGGCCTAGATAGCTATCGATAAGATCGCTTAATGAGTTTTCTGAAACATCTACATCCACCATGCTGTTATCTCCATACAGCGAGCTGGTGATCTTAACATTGTTAATCATTTCTTCAAATCCATAATCGCCGTTTTTTGACATTAACCCTACGTCTAATATATTCCCATAAAAAAAATCGACATTTTCATTTGCCTCGAATGCATGTGTCTTAAAATCATATCTTTTCATCGGCAAACCTCGTTTCACGGTATTATAGTCATAAATATATACATTCCCGTTTTTTTGGACCATCATCAATCCAAATGGCTGAAAGATCGACTCTAATATCTCCCTGCAACTCATTGATACTCCATCCTCGTCATAAAAATTGGAAGACATGATAAATGATTTATGCAAAGCGGTTTCCTGATCGCTCATCGTGACACCTTCTAAAATAGTGTCACATCCTATATATAACTTAGAGAATGGGAGCCCAAGATTGTCTAGGCATCTATTTATATGCGTTATCATAGACGCTATGTCAGCATATTTATTACCTTTATCATCCGTATATTTTATCCGTTCTAAGATATTGAAATCAGCTGCCGTGAACTCTACAGGGTATGGATGAAAAGAAGATAAGGTCTCGTTGTACAATTCTGAATCAAGCCAACCGTGCCAAAAGATCTTATTATCCCTGTATAGAGAGACCATATATCCCTGCATATCATCAGTATGTAGATCTTTAAACTGAAAATTAGTATCGCTCACTAGTTCAATAGTAGCTTGAGCTCCTTGTATCGGTGTTAACTTATTAGTCTCTTGATATTGAAGTAGGAATGGAGTACCCGTTGTTTTTACGAACTGGTCTATCGCCTCGTTTTTAGATAATATATCTATCCTATTCAAGGCCCCATCTATGCCTTTAAACTCATTGTGATATTTCCTATTCATCTTCCTCTTCTTAATTTTCTATTCGTATTATCCAATAATATTTTCATCTGCTCTCCTGACACTACCACCTCGCCGGTGACACGTATATCTTTCCCATTAGCTCCTCCTTTACTGTTTAATATATCGAACAAACGTCCTTGCTGAGATCTATTCAATATCATTTCTCCTGAATTGACCATCGCCGGAACACGATCCCCCGAGTACAGGTTACCGGGGACTATACCGCCATTAGCGAATTTAGGGATATTGGCCATCGCCGCTATTACCGATGCCACTGCGGTACCGGCCATTACCCACCCTACCACGGGGATGGAGGAAACTGATGCCGCCGCCCCTGTAGCTGCGACAGACGCATTCTTAGTGGCAAGAGCTGATAATTGAGGCAAGGCTTGTCCTACAGCTTGGATGATATTAGACGCATAGCTTAACCATGATGCGGCTCCCTCATTTGTTAACCGAGAAACAGAGGACATCATATTACCGATAGCTTCTAATGAATCAGCGTATTCATAATTTGACTTGATAGCGTCACCGGATACGCCTTTAACCGATATATAGCCAGACTTAATATCCTTCGTTGCATTACGGCCTTTTGCTGACACACCGTATTTATCCCCCTCCATCGGCTTCAATCGTCCAAGCGTAGCTTCCAGCTCTATGTTATATTTTTCTTTATTGATCTTCTCTATAGCCGTGCGGATCCCTTGTCTTACAGCCTCGTCCGTTTCCGTGTTAAGTTTTTTCGTTAGGCTTGATATCTGGGCGTTAAGATAATCTATGGAGCCTTCAGGTAAGGGTTCCATCTCTATCCTTAATTTCTCATCCTTCAACTTTTCTATGGCAATACGGATTCCTTGCCTCGTGGCCTCGTCCGTTGCGGATTTTAATTTCTTTGATAAATCTGATATCTGAGTCTCGATATAATCTATTGAGCCTTTAGCGGCTACATCTGACACGGCAATAGGTTTCCCTTTATCAGTTTTATCTTTTAGAGTCGTATTATTCAAAAATTCTTTTATTTTCGCATCTGCTTTTTCTCTTACACTCAATTCCTCTTGTATATATTTTATCCTCTCCTTGGTATCATGGATGGATTGGAGAATATCTCCTCTCTCTTTTCGGTTATAATAACCGGGCATTCCTGCCAACTCCTTTCGTCTCTTCTCTAGATCTCCCAAGGACATAGTTAAGGATGACAAATCGCTTTTGAGAACATCTATCTTATAGGCTTCTGTCTCATCATATTCTATAGCGGTTAATTCTATAGAACGTTGCTTTGATAGCCCCCCGCTTATGTTTGCATCATAAGCTCCTTTTATTTTATCAATTATTTTATTTGCCTTATCACCAATGACCTTTTCTTGTATCTCATCTTGTGTTTTCGCTAAATCAGTAAGATTCTGTATCAATGAGGCTACTCCTTGGGCGGCGGTAGACAAAAAACCATTTGATTTGTTCATGGTTAGAATAAACCCTTCCCATGCGGATGATACCGCATTTAAAGATCCCTCCAAATTTGCGTTATTAATCCGTTGTTGCTCTAAAGCCGTGTTTGTCCCAGTTATGGCATCGATATATCCCTTGTATTGATCTTTTGCGTTAACCAGAGCTAAAGCCGCCGTAACGCTCTCTCTTCCGAACATTTTAGTCATTTGGGTAGCATCTAGATTTTTGCTTGCCAGATTATCTAAAGCTTTGGATAAACCAACCACAGAAGGTCTAAGATTATTATCAGAGCTTCCTTCCAATATCAAGAATATATTACGCAAATTCGTCCCAGCCTCACTAGCTTCCGTTATCTTAGGGGCGATAGTCTCAATAGCGGCTACAAGCTCATTGTATTTAACACCTACGGAATTAGCAGCACCTCCGGATTTCTCTATAGCCTTGGATAAATATTGTATATCAGCCGATCCCGCTTGCGATGCAGCCGCCAATATATTAATATATTCACCTGCCACATTAGCACTCTCACCCATTTGGTTTATAGATCCAGATAAAGCTTTTGCCGCAGATGGGACATCCATACCCGCAGCTTCGGCTAAGATAATGGCTTGTTTCGTGACCTCGTTAAGCGCCTCTCTATTTTTCAATAATTCAGGCTGTTGTGAACCTATCAATTTGTAAGCCTCAACTACTTGCGATGCTGTTTGTGTAGATGTAGATCCTAAATCAATAGCAGCTTTCTTGAAATACTCCATATCCTTAGCCCCAAGTCCGGTTAAAGATCTAAGACCTGACAATGATTTCTCGAACTCCATGCTTTTCTTGGTAACGTCCATAAGCGCAAATGAGATGCCGCCAAGAGTGGCAAAACCTTTTGTCATGCTAACGATTGACCCTCCAACGGACTCTGTCACCTTCTTGAAATCAGAGACCTGTTTCCTTGTCTTATTTATAGACCTGTCAAACTCATTATTCTTGAACAGGATTCTTACGAATAGATCCGCCGCCATTATTCTTCAATTTTACAAATTCATTTAACATATAGCTCAATCTCTCACGCTCTTCTTCTGGCATCTCCATGCTGTCATTCTCATCCCAAGGGAAGGGCATCATATCCTTTATATCTATACGTTTGCTGCTATTTACTTGGGCTATCGTATAAACCAATTGACGGGTTTGATTCCAGCTCTCTATGTACTTCTTATGGATACCTTCCATACAAGCGTCAATCTCATATGGTTCCATATCATCAAGCACATAGGCCGGATCAAGCCCGCCAACAAAAACCAAGGCTTGGAATATATCCTTACCGCTTATTCTTTTTTTTTATCGTCATTATCAGCGTTATCCGTATTTTCCAATATCTCCTTCCTCTTGTTGTACTCTACGGACCATTTCAAAAAATCAAGATATATAGACTCGTCATCGCACAATATGTCGGTAAAAGCCTCCAAGTCCATAGTGAAACCCTTATTGTACGCTAACAATACAGAATAAAAGAACACGATATTCTCAAACGTCAACATGTCATCGCCGATATTCTTTCCCATGATCTTCTCGTAAATCATTCGGACGCGAAGATTATATCCAAGGCGATACTCCTTGTCTTTTATAGTGATCTTATCTTCCATCATGATCAAGATCTCTTGAGCAACGGGCCTTTGCCCTTAAATGTAGCGGAATAAGTGGCCTTGTCGTTATGGGCGGCATTGGCCGTGATAGAGGTGATACATACGTCTCCCTCATATCCTCCAGACCCAATAGTCCATCCTGCGGAAGGTTTGCCCGTCTTAGATCCTGCCTCGGCCGTGACAGCGAATGCCACATGAAGTACTTCTCCCGATAAAAAAGCGTCAACCAGACTATCATAGTCTGCCTCTATCATCATCGAGTCAGCTTGAATATCCCAGCTGATTTGCCCAAGCTCAGTATCACCATATTCTCCAGTATCCTTGTTGGAGATATCAAGCTCCTCCCTTGATAAGTTCATTGTGTGCGTAGTGGCAGCGCCAAGTGCCACATAATTCTCTGAAACCTTTTTGAAGAGCATCAAATCCCTTCCTCTTACTACTTTATTTTCCATGTTAATTATCAATTACAATATTAAACGTAAGAGCCTGTATATACGCCTCGTCTTGAAAATCCTCAACGGCGTTGGCAAGCTTTATATCGGAGATATCAAAACCATCCAAGTTCATTGGATAGTCTGGCATCTCATCCACTATAGCGGAAGCAATGTCCAGCGATTGAGAGTAGCTAGAACCGACGATAATAATATCCACGCTGATCATTCCATAACGATAAGACACATCCTTGTCCGATTCCAAGACTACCCCACTTCTTTTGTACGTAACAAAAGGAAAAGGCGTTTTCTGCTCGGCAACGACCGGATATATACGGCCTTTCAACCTGTCATTGATACTCATATCAGCTAACAGTCTTTTAATCAAAGCTCCTATCTCTAACGCTCTCATTTCTTTCTTCCTATCCTTATTACAGCCCTCATCACTCTTTTCTCCATATCGTCAAGCACCTTTGATTCTTCCGAGTCTTGCGCTTTCCTGAAATACCTTCGTCCCGTGATAATGCCACGATTCGCGGGTTTCCCCAATCTAATCAAATATCGCCTAGCGCCTTTTCTTTTAACGCCGGTGACCCGATGCCCCTTGGTAAATCTCCGTTTGGTACCAAGCTCAAAAAACTTGGCTCTAAAATCCCCTAGTATATCAACAACGGCATCTTTGGTTTTCTTATTAACGTTAAGCCTTACCAATGGTAATCTCTTAGTTGATCCGTTACGGTCTTTATAGACATTGAAAGCCTTGAAAGCGGTTCCGGAACCAAAGTTCTGGATAGTCCTTCTCCTTATGATCTGCCCGCCGGATCGAACGGCGGAAATCATAGCCTTATCCATTTCCTTCCCGGTAAGCCTGTCCACCATCCGGTTATATTCCGATATATCAACCTTGACCTTACTCATTGATCCTCTCCCCCGTGATGGTTATACAATTCTTGGATCTCTCCGGATTGATATCGAGTATCCTGTACCTTATCTCATCATGGACAATAACCATGTCATAATCGACCTTATGATACAGGCGTATCTCGATCCTTACCGTATAGGTATTGACGATCTCATTGGCCTCTATCGCCCTGTTGCCTCTAATGTGGGAAACACGGGCATAGGTAGAGAAACAATCCTCATAAATTACCTCAGAGGCAGAATACTCAGTCTCGGACTTTACAGGTAATTGGAATGTGATCTTATCTCTCATCAATCCCGCTCTCATGATCCTTTGGATTATAATACCTTACATAAGGAAACAATAAGCTATCTACCATCATGGGAACCTTGCTAGAGGAAACGAAAGCTATTGGCTCCCTATTCTCGTAATAGTGAGCCACGACAAGCTTGGCGGCATGTTTGACCGGAAGAGGTATAATACCGTCCGGAAAAACATCCGTCAATGAGTCGAATTTTAAACGATTAGCGATGTCGATCTCTGACATGCCTATCAATTCCTCGATATACATATCATCATCGGTGTAATCCAAATCCACTCTTAAATGCCTCTTTGTCTCCTCTAGCGTAAGTATCATGAGCCTAGTTATTTAATAGATCCAACAGCGAATGATTCTTTTCTACGAGGCTTAGCATCAAAGAAGGCGTTGATAACTAATCGGACCTCGCCATCAGCGGCCTTCGTGTAAGGATCAACCGTGATATCCAACGCACCCCATTGACCGATAACGAAATCCGCCCAGTTACCGAAAATGATACCTTCCTCATCCGTGCTCTCTTGCAATCCGGATGCCATGCCTGACGTAGCATATACGTTGTAACCATTAGCCATGCCATTCTGCAGGATGAATCCCTCCGCTACACTTGCGGCTCTAAGAGTACCCTTCAAGATACCTGCGCCTTTGACTGACGTGATATAAGCAAGATTATTCACTAACGCCTCATCAACGGGAACCGCTGTTTCCAAAGCAATCATATTAGCGAAAGAAGCCTCTCCTGTCACCGTATAAGTTGGCGAGCCAGTAAAGAAGCCATCAGGCTTATTTGCGTTAGTAGCCTCGGCACCAAGGATCGTTCTCTGCAACTTGATAGCCACCGCACGTGCCAAGTCATTACTAAGCATAGTGTCAGTAGATAGCGTATCTTGCGCAAGGAACTGCTTAGAGATATCAATATAGGCTGTTAAGCGCTTAGGAGCCAGTTCTACCTTTGTGAACGTGCCCTTCCCGTTCTGAGCCGACCCAGTCTCATTAGCCCAATTAACGGATGAGCCAGAATACGCAGGAATACCTATATTACCTTTCAGTCCCGTTAAAAAAGTAGCCCCAGCCTTTACCATAACCAAACTATCACGGATCGGCTGCAAGATGCCAAGCAAATCCTCTGATATAAGTTCCTTGCCATCACTTGCGACTTGAGCGGAAATAAAATTGCCCCTATATTCCATCGGAATCAACAAGCTTCCTTTATTCACCGATAAGCTAGCCTCGGTCATAGCCCTACGTCCGGCATCGATCAATCCCTCCACCTCGTCACAAGTCTCGCCAGTGATCTTTGAGCGGATAGCCTTAGCCAACAATCCTCCCCTAGAATGTTGGGTGTTAGCCACCGGACGTTGTTTATTCCTAGCCTCGGCCAATTTGATCTCAAACTCGCAATCGGCGATATCCGTAACGATCTCGGCCAATCTTTTTTCCTCATTCTCATCTGCCTTCCGGCCCTCGGCCTTCATCTTATCGAAAATGCCTTGTTTTTCAGTGTTGAGCAATCCGATCTTGTCTCGAAGCTCCACGATAGTAAGTTGTTTCTTTGACATATTAAAATCTGTTTTTAAGATTGTTATAATAAATTTCTAAATCCTCCTTTTCCCTCTTTTCCCGTTCCTCTTTTTCCTTGTTTTGCCTATCCTCTAAATCCTTACGCTCCTTATCACGAATGCTTTCGATAGACCGTAAGGCAACCTCGGTATCCTCATAAGCCGGATAATACACCGGGCTCACATCATACAGCTTGTCTATCTGGACGATCGTGCGGATATACTTACCGTTTTCGCCTTTCTCCCAATTATCCTTAGATACCGTGAAGGCGAAAGATGACTCAGCGATATCCCCTCTCTTCAGAGCCTCTACCAGCTCATCACCCAAGGCCGTATCCGGAGCTTCAAAAGAATATTTAAGTCCTTTGGCATCAACCTCCAACTTCAATGATCCCTCACCCATTCTCCAGCGAGCCAATACACCCCTTCTCTCGTCATGGTTCATCAAGCACAAGACATCGCTCCTCTCCAATACGCCGTCCAAGGCCGTAGGAGCTATCCGTTCTATGAGATCCCCACCCCACATAGGTTGACTATCCGTATTAAAAAGCAAAGCGTATCCCTCCACATGTCTGGATTCCTCTTCTATGGAAGCCCGGTATGATATTCCTCTTATTTCCTTATTATTTGTCATGCTCATAGATATTTTATTATATACCGAAACGATGTAATACAGCGATCAAGACTGCTATTTCCCTGCATCAAACTTCTTGTTAGCCACAAACTCCAATGGAACCATAGCGTTATTAACTAGCGGTTGATCCCCGTTCTTTACTTTGGGCATGTCCATCATACGGCGTGCCTCATTAGGTGTCATGCCTCCCATCTCATACATTGTTTTCATAAACGTCGCTTGCGCCGCTTTGTCGGCTCTCAACAGGTTGCTTGTATCAAATTTTACCTCAACATAGGATCTCTCAGATGGACGGAATACCTTTCGTTTCATCTCAAGCTCTATATTCTCCAAGAGTGGGGCCAGCGTATCCGTAAGGAATGCCAATTGCGTAGCCTCCACCGTGCTATAGCTGGATTTAGATAGGTCGAACGCCTTGACAGGGGAAACCCCGAAGAAACGGCATATGTCTATCACGTTGAATTGCCTTGTCTCTAACATCTGGGCATCGGATGGATTTATGGATACAGATTCATAATGACTATTTGCCTCCAATACGCCAATCCCCCCATTGGAAACCATATCGGCCCAAGTCTTCTTTATCTCCTCCTTCTGCCCATCACGGAGCTTAGTATCAAAGGACAAGATCCCCATAACGCCACCACCATCGCTAAAGAATTGTTTAGCGTAATCCTCAGCACTGCTCGATATGCCAAGCGTATTGCGTGCGTGCGTTAATGTGGATACGCCGGTTATACCGTCATAACTAAAATTCAAGACATGGATCATATCAGAAGGCTCAACAAGAGACTTGAATCCCGTCACTTGGTATCTCATTCTAGGGATACCATCAACCGTAATATAGACTACGCTAACCAGCCCGGAAGGTATATATTGAAGGGATAACGCATTACCATAATCATCCCTGTCAACGTAGGCGTATCCGTTGCCATTAAGCAACACGGAGCTTACCAACGTTTTAAGGAACGTGAATCTTGTCATATCCGGGTTAGGGAACTCCCGGAGAAGGTCGTAAGCGGGATGCCTAACATAGGGGCTTTTATATCCCTCATTATCTTTTTTGAAAGTGTCTAAAGGAAGTTGCGCCACACTCTCGCTAATGACATTGACGCATCTATATACGGCGGCAAGTGTCATAGCCGGTTTCCTGCTTGACCCACCGCCAAAGCGTTGCACGTTAACGAAGGATTCAACGGGTTCCTTTTTCTGTGAGCGCCTTATATTTATATCCAAACCCAAAAATCTCATACACGATGTCTTTACCTTAAACCGAAATCGTGTAATACATAAGAGAGAGTCTATATACTATTCGAGTATTGAGGTGTCATTAAGCAAACCCCCATAGCCTCAATCATGGAGATAACCCCGTCTATCTTCTTATCCCTATATTCCTTAGAGGGTTTCGTATTCCCGTTATGATCCAATTTCATAACAACATTCCTAAAACAGAAGCGAGTTATCGGATTATTGTCAATTACCACATTGCCGGACAATATTACACGCTCCATCTCTTTTGTTGGACGGTTGAAATTTCCTATGGACTGGCTTACCGGCTCCATTGGAAGCCCTTTATCCGTTGCGTTTATCACGAACTGCGTGGCGTTCCAAGAGTCATATCCTACTTTTACTATATACAACCTCTTGTCTACCGATAGAATATCGTCCAGTATATAATCGTAATCAACAACGTTACCGGGGGTAAGTTTCAAAAAACCAAGCCTCACCCACTCACTGTATTGCTCCTTGTTCTTTTTTGTCTCCAAAGCTTCTTCTGGAAGATAATATAACGTCTTGAAATAAAACTTGCCATCCTTTGGTATCATGAACGATACGCAAGTCAAGTCCGATGTGGACGAGAGGTCTATACCGGCAAAACAGTCATCCTTCGTGGTAAAATCATCCAGATCCACCTTCCTTGAGCATGCCAGTATATAATCATCCGGAATCCATACGTCCGAACTATCGCACCACATGTTGAGATTTTTAGTCTTTACGTTGACCTCATCCGATGGTGTGTTCATAGCTTTCCTTACCTCTTTTCTTAGGTAAGATGACTTGACTGTCACGTCCATATTTGGGTTACTTTTTATCCAATTCGCCTCATCTTTCCAATCATCATTCTCGTCAAGCGAATATATGGCCATGAAAAAAGAATCATCCTCTTTTAAACCGTTCAATATTTCCGTTGCGGTAGTCCTCAACTCATAACAAGGCCCTAACTTATCAAATCCAGCTGTTGTTATGATTATTTCCAAAGGATTGTCCCGTGTCCCTTGTCCTGACTCCAGCACGGCTTTCAGGCTATTGCTTTTTGCCGCATGATATTCGTCTAGTATAAAGGTGGAGGGATTTGGTCCATCCAATTTCGTGGAATCAGCCGCTAAAACCTTCAACCAAGAGATTGTCTTGTCAAAATTAATAGTATCACGATAAACTTTCAAGTATTTTTCTTTAGGATCAAAAGCCTTCGCAAAATTAGAGCATAATGGCCATGCGGATATCTTTACCTGATCCTTCGAGTTGGCGGCGAAATAAACCTCAGCCCCATCCTCATCATCATTTATAAGGGCGTTTAGACCTATACCCGCCGCTAACGCTGTTTTCCCGTTCTTTCTGGCCACCTCTATATAAACAGTCTGGGTGAGCCTACTTCCGTCACTCTTATTGTAAAACCCGTAGATACTTGCGATAATCCATTCTTGCCAAGGCTCCAGTACGAAAGGTTTGCCGGAATGCCGGCCTTTAAAATGTCGAAGGTGGTGGTATAATCGTATCACTTTATCCACCTTTTCTTCCAAAAACATGTACCGATCATCGTCCATCAAGGAAAAAAAACGCTCGCAAGCTTTTTTTATATGCTTACCTGCTATCACATTCCCTGATATCACGTCTACCGGGTATTGAATATATGTCTTATTTGTTGCTGAAGAAATCATCCGCAGGCGTATCCTCCTTGCTATCTACATTGCCACGAGTCATTTTCTTACTACGAGGGGTAAATCCATATTCCTTAGCGATATCTAGATATTGAGTCCAACTCTCACGCATAATGTTAGCCTCTGGTCTCTTGACAATTTCACCCTTTAAATTCCTCATTGTTAATCCTTGCTCAGACACGACATCCACACATTCGAGATAACAGTCATAGGCGGTAGCCATTCTATGGAGCTGCGGAATATCCCCCACCGTCAATTCTCCACGATCACAGAGTTCTCTCACAATATCGCATATGACCTTTCGAGTCGCCTTATGCTTGATAGTCTTTGGCAACTGGAAGGAAATATCCTTGGATTTACTTATTATCGTATATCTAGTACCCATGTTTAACATATTTAACTATTTGGCGAATTTCAAAAAACGCCGTGCGTGTGAAGCGAATTGGGACGTGGTTTCAACACTTCCCGCCTCTAAAAAATCATAAGGGGGGGGTATCATTGAATCGATCCCATATCTCCTTGTTGATCTTCCCGGTCTCCTCGTCTTGCAATAGCCGCCGTGCGATCCTTAAGACAATCCTTATTGCCTCTGACCTTTTTACATTTAAACGTTCCTCTATTTTTGATACGAGCAAACTATCATCAGGAGATAACCTAACGTTTAAAATATAAATCATCTTGTCATCTTTTCTCTTCCTTCCCATTATTTGTTTTTTTTATTGTGTATGGCTGAGTGACATTCATCACACACGCTCATCAAGTTGTCATAATCAAATGCCAGCACCTCCCTAGACTCCGGATTATCCGTGGACATAAATGATTGGATATGATGTACATCGTCTGCCATTCTCGTAATGCCATTCCTCTCGCATATCTCACACAGAGGATTGCCACGAAGCTTGGCCTCCCTCATCTTCCTCCATCGAGCCGTATTATAGATAGCCATCCTTTCTTTACGCCTCTGGCTCGTCTGATCCCGCCTCTTCGGTTTGTATATCGTTGGCATGTGATTTGTTTTTATATAGATTGTGATCTTGCTTTATCTCACTAATAACATTTCTAATCCTTCTTCTTATACGATCCATTATTTCAGAATCTGTTTTTAAGGCATTGAATTTAGAATCTTGAAGTATCAAGGTGATAGCGTTGTGAAACATATCTCCCTTATCCATAGACAAGAATAGCCTCTTATCAGAATAATAGAACTCCCCCATCAACACCAAGTAATATCTGGCGATCAATTCTTTTGTCCGAACGCCACAATCACCTTTTCTTATTGTGTTTACTCTTGCCCCCATTCAATAAATCCTCCACGCTTTTAATCGAAACATACACATTGCCATCTCTACCAATGGCGTTGACCATGCCTAATGATTTCCATCTCCTCAAAGACGCATAGTTGACATTAAATGCCTTAGCCACATACTTCCCCGGGCAAAGGCATTGATCTATAGGGATTCTCGATCTCGCCTTCAATATATCATTATTATCAACGATATAACCATCCCTATCGAATATACGATTGAAAACCTCAAGCATACAAGCCTTTATCACAGAAGAAGCACTTTCCCCCGTAAATTCTGATACCTCATCCAATCTTAATTTAAGATCAGGAGGAAGCCTTAGCGAAAACATGTCATTTTTTT